>Ga0206858_1020_pt1 | contig 50407 bp, 27 predicted proteins | sample Alteio_BWOrgCont_46_FD_152622 | JGI IMG/M metagenome (GOLD analysis project Ga0206858, IMG submission 152622) | Enriched cells from forest soil in Barre Woods Harvard Forest LTER site, Petersham, Massachusetts, United States -... | ecosystem: Environmental > Terrestrial > Soil > Temperate forest >... | reverse complement strand
CCTGGCTGCTGACTTGCTCGCCCCGATTGACATTGAGTTCAACGTATCCAACCGCAGGAGAAACGACATTGATGGCGGTAACCGCAGGGAGCAAGGTCACGGTGGTGGTCAAGGTCGCCAGAGCTCCCTCGGCGGAGGTAAACGTAAAGACGGCTTCGGCGCTGGAGGGTGCGTTGGCCGCCGCTGCCAATTGTAGTGTGACCGACTGGCTTTGATTGGCCATGATGCTGAATCCAGTTGGTGACAGGCTGGTTCCCACCAAGGTCGTGGTCGGCGTCAAGTTGGTGCCGGATACCTGGTATGCAACGCAAGAGACATTAAAGTCAGTCAGGGGAACATTCCCTGGATTAAGTACTTGCACAGTGAAAGAAACGGTGCCGTTCTTGGACATTTCGACCTCGCCCGAATCCGGACTACAGTAAGCGCGAAAAACGAAGACCGACGCCTGATTCAACTGGTCCACCACCTGCGGATTGGCCGCCCAGATGGAAAGTGTGCCGCCAAAACCGGGCGCAGGATTGTAAGTGTACTGGTAGTTGCCGTTGGAATCGGTCATCACCGGTTGGAACCAATCGTAGCCGCGGGTGGCAAAGCCGATATTCAAGGCCACGTTGGGCACGGGTAGTCCGGTGCTGGTGCTGATCGCCTGGCCGCTGATATAAATCGGCTGGCTATTCGTGTAGTCTGTCTGATCCGTCATGGCGGTCCCGTCATAGGGCGGCACGGCCAGGCTGGATGAAATCATACTGCCGCTCAACGGCCCGGAAACCGTTTGGATGGCCGTGCCAATTTGGCTGTAAATGTTGCTGACCACTGCCACAAACGTGGTGTTGGTCGAGCCAGTCAAGGCAGCAGGAACCAGCACATTCGACACAGTGATGCTGAGCGACGAACCAGCGTTAATCTGCACATAACCACGCCCGTCCGGCAAAAAGATGGTACCCGGCGGCGTGCCTTGATACGGCGTGCGGCTGACTTCCTGGCCAAAACCGTTTTGCACCGAAATATAGAGGTCTCCCGGCATCGCGCCGTCGCCGCGCGAGACGATGACATCAATGGGCGTCGTGCTGGGGTTGTTGATTTGAGCTTGGAACGGGGTCACTCCGCCCGCCAGCGGCAATTGATTAGCCGTGACGGCGATTTCCACGCCGGGCAACTGGACATTCGTAAAGGAGAATGAGTTTTGATAGACCACCGTGCTGCCCTCGCTGCCGGTTTGCTGGAACGCGATCAATTGCACAGTTTGGGCCGTGGCCACGGGCGCTTCGGGGACGATGACCGAGGATTGCAGATTCGTTCCTGCGTTGACCACTGCTACGACTGCCTGCGTGACGGAGAGGGGAATGACGCCGCTGATGGTCCGGTTGAGGATCAACTGCGTCAGCGAAAAACCGGCGGCACTGCTCAAATTGGTGATGCCAGCCTGATACATGTCAAAATAATTGACTAAGATCGGATTGCTCGTCGGGTTGACCAGCAGACCCAGGCCAAGGGGATAGACGTTGACTAAACGGGGCGGGCTTTCCTGCGCGGAACCGTTCACCGCCGTCACCGCATAAGTTACTTCATCCGAGAGCGGCAGATTGTCCGTGTAATTGGTGCTGGTGATCAAGGAGGTGTTTTGCAGGACGCCGTTGCGATAGACGTTGAAACCTATGGCGGAAGCATCGGTGGAGCTCCAAGTCAGAATGGGAGCCTGCCCCTGGTTAACAACGACCGACAGACTCGCCACCGGAGAAACCAGCAAGACGATCACCGCTGGTGCGCTGGGATTCAGGTTGCCAATCGAGTCCGACGAATCCACCACGTAACTGTTCGTGCCTTTGGGCGGATAATCGGTGACCGGGCCGGGGCCGGTAGTGGTGCTGAACAACGTGCCATTGCGGTAAATATTGTAATGGTCGGGCGTCTCTCCCGAAGGCTGCTGCCAAGAAATTTGCACCCCGCTGGCCGCGAGCGCGACTTGGACATTGGTCGGGGCCGGCGGTGGCGTGCGATCAGACACCGCAATGAACGCGCTGGCAAATCCGCTCTCGGAGCCGAGACGGTTGGCGCTGATCGCATAGGCATACAATCCGTCGTTGGTCGGAAGGTCCATCACAGTGGTGTTGGTGATATTGTCAATATCCAACGGCGCGGGCATGGTGAAATTGGTCCCGGGCTCACGGTAAAGGCGGTAGATTTGCGCGTTGCCCACCGGGTTCCAAGTCAGCTTAACGTAACCGCCGGGCAGACTTACGCCGGTTAGGCCGGTCGGATTGGCCGGAGGCGAAGGCAAAGTGGTGTTGTAAATCTCCAACTGGCCGCCCGAGACGATGTTAGTTCCAATGTTGCCGACGGCGTCCACCGCACTGAGAATAAATAGGCCAATGCCCGAACCCATCGCCGGCGTCAGAGTCAGCGTGCCATTCCAGTTGCTGCCAGAGCCGGTCAGAACGATGGGCACATTGGTGTAAATGGGCGCCACATAATTGAGTGTTGGAGTCGTCCCGGCCTGGGCCAATTTGCTCAACGTGAGGCTTATCTCCACGTTGGTCGAGTTGATATTCTGCACCGGCGGAACGGGAGCGGTGACAATCGTTCCGGTGGGCGGCGTGGTGTCAATCATCAATGCCGGGCCGGCGGGCGCGCCGTTGAAGACATTGCCAAATTGGTCCTGGGCCGACGCGTTGGCCGCCGCGGCTCCGGAGGGCGTGGAAGAGGAGACAACAAAAGCGCTTTGCCAGGTATTGAGCGCGACATTAGTGAGACTGAGCAGCGACGGCGACGGCGATCCGCTGGGCTGAATAGTCAGGGCAGGGGTGCCCGCCAGGGCTTTGGTGGAGGTCAGCGTCACAGGCAGCGCCCCGACACCGACTGGTGACGGAGCGCCGTAGGAGATACTTAGCGAAGGCGGCGTGGCGTTGTAGCTCGCCGAGACGAGCGAAGAGAGGGGGCTGGTGTTGCCCGCCGCGTCGAATCCGACCACGCCAAAATAATAAGTCCCGTTCGCCAAGCCTTGGAGATTGTCGCTGGTCACGGTCAACGGAATCGAATAATTGGAGGCTTGATTGGTGGTGGTAAAGGGCGACGTGCTCCAGAATAATTGGAAAGTAGTTGCCTGTTTGCCAGTGGTCGCGAATTGCCATGACACATTTAAGCCGCTCCCCGGTGTATAAACCGGCTGGTTCATAATCACGGCCACCGGCGGGATGGTTTCTACCGTGATTTGCCGCGCGGCCGAGGTCGTGGTGCCCGTGCTGTCGGAGGCGGCGGCTACTATTGAGTTGACCCCCTCCGCCAGAGTTGCATTGGTGACGCCGAAATTTCCGTTCGTATCCGTGGTCACCAAGCCCAAGACCTGGCCGTTCGCGGTCACCTGCACGCCAATGCTTCGTTCCGCCTTGCCGGTAATATTGATCGTGGCATTGTTAGTTACATAGTTGCCAGAAGGAACCGTAATCACCGGCGCCACGGGCGGGGTCACGGCGACGATGACATCCGACTCCAGTGTCGCGATATTGCCGGACGTGTCACGGGCCAGCAATTCCGCCTGATGGACTGCGTTGTTGAGTGAACGAATGTCAAAATAATACGAAAAGCTGCCGCCCGCGTTCGTCGCGAGGCCGACGCCGTCGAGGTAAAATTCGATGTCCTGCATCCCCAGCGTGGCAGTAGCGGAGCCGGTAACCACGAGAGGTCGATTCAAAGTCTGTCCGTCGGCCAGACTGAACGATTGGATAACCGGGCCGGCGGTAATATAATTAACATCGAGTTCGACAGGAATATTGGTCTGGCCCGTGACGCTGCGGAATTGGGCGAAGATGTGCTTCAAGCCTCCGCCAGCTGACAGTGGAAAGAGAGTATAATTGGTGAACGGCGAGAAGAATACGCCATTAAAGGTAAAGTCCTCGCTTATGCGCATGGAACTAGCCGTGCGGCAGGCAAGTTGTAAAGCGACCGTCGAACCGCCCACTTGCGTGGAGCCATTGGAGGTCCCAAGGGCAGGCGTGAGCAAGGGTTCATAGGTGAGGAAAGGATTGTAGGTGACGTTTCCGGCCAACATTGGCGTGAGGCTGAATTGCGCGCCGGTTCCCCACCAGTTTGATGTGGCGTTCATGGCCAAGCTGCCGGCAGCCCAGGCGTTGGTGTTATTATTTTGGATGACCGAGTTTTGAATCGTCAACGACGCACTGTCCAATTGCTCGGCACCAATGCCGTTGCCCGAAAGCAGGGCCGCGCTGGTCGTGAGCGACGCACCGTTGCTCAGGCCGAGTCCCCACGGAGTATTTCCCGTGGCCGTGAAGTCCTGCACGGTGGGAGAGCAGGTGCTCAAGGTCAGTCCGCCGCCGTAAAGAATCTCCACGAATTGCAGGCTCGACGTTCCAGCCCCGCCTTCGAGGGTAACTCCGCCCCAATCGCCTGGAGCAGGCGTGTTGCCCGGAGTGTCATTGGCCGAATCAAAAATAATGGGTGCGAGCGCCGTGCCGTTGGCCAGCAATGCTCCTTCCGCGATCGTCATGCTGGTTCCGGGACTGAATAACAACATAGTACCCGGCTGCACCGTCAGCGTCGCGTTGCTGACCACCACGAAACTATGATAGATATTGACCACGGATTGGCCAGCCCCGCCGATGGTGGTCGGCACTCCGATATTTCCCGAGTAAGGATCGGTCCAGGAAGCGGTGGTGACATTGGGATTGAAGCCGTTGGTGTTGTTGTAGCCGACCACCGCAAAATAGGTCGTCTTGGTGCGATCCAATCCGTTGACTTGCAGTGAAGTTTGTCCCACTCCGATATTGGCCTGGGCCGTGAGTCCAAGCACGGCGGTGTAGTTGGTTTGCTGGTAATAAACGAGATACCCGGAGAAGCCAAGCAGTGAGGACGTATTGTAGCTGTTCCATGATACTATCGCGCTGGAAGCGCCCGACGGGACGACCTGGATTCCTACGGGCGGCGGGACGGTACTGGGAAGGTTAACCAACAGGGGAGTGGCTGCGGTCAACACATTGCCGGCCGTATCCACCGCTTGGATGGCCAGGTAATAATTCGTGTTCAGCGACAGCCCAAAGTATTGATAGCTTCTTGCGCTCGCACCCAAGGCAGTATAAACCGGCACCGCCGTCAACGAAGTGTAATTGGTGTTTTCTATAAACACCCGGAACCCGGCCAAATCAGCCGGAGCGCTGTAAGCGGACCACGCCACTGTCACCGATGAACTGTTGGACGCCGTCACGCTCAAGACCGGCGTGGGCGGCGGTGTGGCTTCCACCGTGAACGAGGCTGCGTTGGTCAACGTAAGCATATCAGCGTTCAAGTCCTCAGCTCCCGAGACAATGAGTTGCACTGTTCCATCCATGCCGGGCGAAAAAGTAACGGGCGGCGTGTGATAGGTGTCATTGCTCACGGAGGTTGTCGTCCAATACCCATTCGTTGCCACAGTGGGTTGCAACGTGGCTGCGGCGTTGGTCAGAACGACCACCGGCGTGACGTTGGTTTTCATGTTGCGATCAAATTGTAGCGACAGGAGGAAATTCGTCGTTGCCGGCACTGGGTTGATGTAGCTGGCCGTCACATTGGTCAACAGCGGCAGGATGGTCAGCGTCTTATAGACCGCAACGTATTGGAGGTTGGTCGCGTCGAGGGTCGAGAAGGTTTTGCTGTAGTTGGCATTGGTGCTGACTACTGTGTTGCTCAACGTATATTGCTGGAAGACGTAATAGTTAGGCGAGTTGGTTACCAGTGGCGGCGTGCTGAAATTGGCCGTCTGCCCGTTGGTGTAACTGCCTGCGCCCGTCACCGTGGCCAGGGCGGAGGGTGAGGTTACGATGCTGACGACGTGGATGAGGTTCGCATCAATATAATTCGCCACAAACGAATGATTGGTGAAAACGACCGTGGTCAAGGTCGAGTTGGTGCCCACGATGTTTGTTCCTTCAGTCCAGTTCGTGAAATTGAAGCCAAACACGGGGCTGGCGGTCAGCACATTCGTCGTGCCATAGAAATAGGAGCCCGCCCCCGTGATCACCCCCGCGTTGGTGGGGCTGTTGGAGGCCGCGATGGTGTAAAGGGGAAGGGCAAAATTCGCCACCAAATTGCGGCTCCTGATGACGGTGAAGGCATAATTGCTGGCGGCGCTCTGAAAAACGCCGTTTTCCGTCCAGTTGGCAAACAGATAAGGAAGGGTGGTGGTGATGGGGGTGGCCGTGACGGTGGCCGTGAAGCCGGCAGCCAGCGTTCCACCGCCACTGGCGGTGCCCGCGCTTGCGGGGCTGACGCCAGTGTTGATGGTGAAGAGTTGCGCGCCATTAAGCGCCTGCGCGACAAAATTCGCTGTTTGATTGGCAGTGGTCACCACCACCGTCTGCGGCGACACGTTATTGTAGCCCAGCGCAGTCAGCCCGTTGACGCCGACCTGAAAGGCCCCGGAGGAGACGGAGATCTGATAATGGCCGTTGGTGTCGGTCACTGCTTCCAGCACATGCCCATAATCCGGCGGCGTCACTTGCACATTATCCACAAAACTGTCATCCGAATTAAACGTGGTCAAAGTCTCGAACGCCACGGTCGTGGAGCTGGAGGCGGCCGTGAAATAAATCGCTTCCGGCGTCCAATTCAAACTGCCTTCACCTCCGCTGGCAGCGGTGAAAGAGTTGGAGTTGCCATTGACGGTGACTCCAAGGGAAATCTGACCCGGATTAGAATTGTAGCCGAGGAAGAAGGACAATTTATAACTCGTGCCAGCGGTCGTCGGAAAAGTCTGCGTGATGCCGCCACCCGTGCCACCCAAATTCCCGGTCGGATCAAAATACTGCACGCCGTCTTCTGCCGCGCCAAGGAATGTTCCGGAAATATCCACCGCTCCAGGGCCAGTCACGGTCCAACCAGGGATGCTCGTTGAGCCGGGATTATAAATCGTATAATTCATGCCATTATTCGTCGGCAGCTCGAAGCTTCCGTTGACGATGGGGTTGGTAAAAGTATTGGTTGGGATGACGGCGAAAACCGACGCGCCGACGATGGGACTACCGTTGGTGGATGTGACCGTGCCGCTAATCAGCAGAGTGTCGTTGGTTGGAGCGGCCACGACGCGCAAGACCAAAGCAAAGGAATTATAATCCACTTCCCAGTTTTGCCCGCTGGCCAGCGCCGGCAAATTCAGACTGCTGAATGTCCCGGCATGTGTGCTGTAGCTGATCAGCGAAATCGTGTCCCCAGTTTTGGGCGTGTAACCATTGAGGAGATTGACGCCCAGCGTGCCGTCAAAATTGATGTTTCCGGTAATGGTCGTGCTACCGAAGCTGTTGCTCGCGCTAATGCCGAAATCAAGCGTCTCACCGGCCTGCGCGTAGGCGGCACTGGACGGGAAACTGATGAAACCGCTCTGCACATTTAGAGTGCCTGTGTTGGTGAAAGGGATCGAAATGGTGGTGGTGTTCGAGGCGCCGGATTTTTCCACGGTGCCCTGGTTAACGAAGGACTCGTAGCCGTAACAAGCACAACTAACGGATTGATCGTTTTGGATTAAAAACAAGCCGCCAGGCTGATTGTAGATGGTGCCTTTGTAACCAGCGTTATTATTGACGACTTGCAAAGTTCCTGTGCCTGTCCACATTACCGTTCCCAAGTTGGTCAGAGCGTTCTGCAACGACTTTAAGCCGCTCCCACTCAAGGCCAGCAAACCATTGTTGCCGACCGTCACCGGGCCGGCTATGTCGCCCGCCGTCCATGTCAAAGTGCCCGTGACAGTGCTATTTCCGCTCAAAGTGCTGCCGGAAATTGTCAAATTGGTGATGCTGCCGCCCTCGAAATTAGTGCCCACACTCACCGTGCCTCCCGTGAGTCCCAGGTTGGCAATGACATTGGACAACAGAACCATGCTGCCGCCTGTAAAGTTCAACGGCCCCGGACCATTGGCTGTCGCCGCGCCTGCGCTGAAATTCCCGCCGGTGAAATTGATGGCCGCGCCCGAAGCGGCCGTGTAAGAGCCGCCGATGCTGCCGCCATTATTGAAATTGAGCGTCCCCTCCAGGGCTTCCACCGCGCCTGTGTTCGTGACGTTGACGCTGATATAAGTTGTTCCGGTCCCCGCGGTTTTCTCCAACGTCCCCTGGTTGTTGAAAAACTCGTAGCCGTAACAGGCGCAATTTATGTTTTCATCCGTCGCAATGTTGAAAACACCGCCTGGCAAGTTCCAAATTGATCCATTAGGGGAGCCTTGATTGTTGGCAATTCCCAGCGCGCCGGTGCCCGTCCACGTCACGGTTCCCAAGTTGGTCAGCACGTTGTTCAATGACTTGTTCCCGCTGCCGCTGAGGTTGAGCGCCCCATTGCTGGCAATAGTCATCGGTCCTCCCAAGATTCCTGCTAACCAGGTCAACGTGCCCGTGACGGTGTTGGTGCCGGCCAGCGTGATGCCGGCAATGGTCAGATTAGTGATCGAGCCGCCTTGGAAGCTAGGCCTCAAGTCCAACGTGCCGCCCGCCAAAATCAAATTCGCAATAATGTTGTTCAACAGCGTCAACGTTCCTCCGGTCTGTTCCACAGAGCCCGGCCCACTAACAGACGCCCCGCTCGAGATGAAATTCCCGCTCGTGAAATTGATGGCCGCCCCCGAAGCCGCCGTGTAAGAGCCGCCGATGCTCCCGCCATTGTTGAAATTGAGGGTCCCCTCCAAGGCCTCCACTGTGCCTGTGTTCGTGACGTTGACGCTGATATAAGTTGTCCCTGTCCCCGCTGTTTTCTCCAACGTGCCCTGGTTGTTGAAAAACTCGTAGCCGTAACAGGCGCAATTTATATTTTCATCCGTCGCAATGTTGAAGACACCACCCGGCAAGTTCCAAATTGATCCATTAGGGGAACCTTGGTTATTGGCAATTCCTATCGCGCCGGTACCCGTCCATGTCACGGTGCCCAAGTTGGTCAACGCGTTGTTCAAGGCCTTGTTGCCGCTGCCACTGAGGTTGAGGGATCCGTTGGCTGCAATGGTTAATGGCCCTGTCAAAGATCCTGCCGTCCAAGTCATGGTGCCGGTCACTGTGTTGCTGCCCGCCAACGTGCTGCCGGCCAAAGTTAGGTTGGTGATCGCACCGCCCTCGAAATTGCTGCCCAAGGTCAAGGTGCCGCCGGTGAGTCCCAAATTGGCGATGGCATTGGAGAGCAGCGTCATGTTGCCACCCGTAAAATCCACCGAACCCGGCCCGCTGACGGTCGGCAGGCCGACATTGAAATTCCCGCCCGTGAAATTAAGGGCCGCGCCCGAAGCCGCTGAGTAATTTCCCCCGACGCTCCCGCCATTGTTAAAATTAAGGGTTCCTTCCACGGCCTCCACCGTCCCGGTGTTGGTGACCTGAATTGAAATATAAGTTGTCCCAGTCCCGGCTGTTTTCTCCAACGTCCCCTGGTTGTTGAAAAACTCGTAGCCGTAACAGGCGCAATTTATGTTTTCATCCGTCGCAATGTTGAAGACGCCGCTTGGCATGTTCCAGATCGCTCCACTAGGGGAGCCTTGGTTGTTGGCCACTCCTAGCGAGCCGTTACCAGTCCACGTTACGGTCCCCCAGTTGGTCAGCACGTTATTCAGTGACTTGCCGGCACTGCCGCTGAGGTTGAACATCGCGTTGCTCGCCACGGTCACTGGCCCGCTGGCCGTTCCGCCAGTCCAATTCACTGTCGCGCCCGCTTCGATCAGCAGCGGTCCGGTAAAGCCGCCGCATGTCAGCACGCCCGTGACGGCATTACTGCCCGCCAGCGTGGTGCCGACGAGTGTCAAATTCGTGATGACGCCTCCTTCAAAACCAGGGGCCAAAACCAGGGTGCCGCCTTCCAATTGCAAATTTGTTATTATTTCGCTTTCCAACGTCAACGTCCCACCGGTTTGCGACACTGTGCCGGCCCCGGTGATGTTTGCGGTGTTGGCCGTGAAATTGCCGCTAGTAAAATTGATGGCCGATCCCCCGGCCGCAGTGTAATTGCTGGCGATGCTGCCGCCATCGTTAAAATTGAGCGTCCCTTCCAAGGCTGCCACCGTCCCGGTATTGGTGACCTGAATTGAGATATAAGTTGTCCCGGTGCCTGCTGTTTTTTCCAACGTTCCCTGGTTGTTAAAAAACTCGTAGCCGTAACAGGCGCAATTTATGTTTTCATCCGTCGCAATGTTGAATACAGCGCCAGGCATGTTCCAAATGGCTCCACTAGGGGAGCCTAGGTTATTGGCCACTCCCAGCGCGCCGGTCCCGGTCCACTCCACGGTCCCCAAGTTGGTCAGCGTGTTCTGCAAGTTCTTTGAGCTGGGGCCGATCATGTTGAGCATCGCATTGCTTGCCACCGTCAGCGGACCGGTGGCCGTTCCTCCCGTCCAATTCATGGTCGCGCCTGCCTCGACCCACAGCGGGCCACTGAAACCGGTGCAAGTCAGCGTGCCGGTGACTGCATTGGAACCGGCCAGCACGCTACCGGTCAGTGTTAGATTGGTAATGACACCGCCTTGGAATGTGGGCGCCAGATCCACTGTGCCCCCGTCCAACGCCAAATTAGGGATCTCATTGGTCTCCAGCGTCAGCGTGCCGCCCGTGAAGGCTGCCGGACCAGCCCCGCTGATGGAGGCTGCGCCAACGACGAAAGTGCCGCTGGTAAAGTTATTCGTCCCCGTGGCCGCCACGATGTACGCCCCCCCGATGCTCCCGCCTGCGTTGAAATTGAGTGTCCCGTCGGAGGCCTCCACGGTCCCCGTGTTAGTGACGGCTACACTAATATAGGTTGTTCCTGTTCCTGCCGTTTTCTCCAGTGTTCCTTGATTGTTGATGAACTCGTTGCCGTAACAGGCGCAATTTATATTCTCGTCCGTCGCGATGTCGAAGACAGCCCCTGCCAGATTCCAAATCGCGCCTTGATAAGTGGAAATGTTATTGGCCAATCCGAGGGCGCCGCTGCCTGTCCAAGTGATGGTGCCTGCGTTGGTCAGGGTGTTGTCCAATTGCTTGCTTGCGCTGCCGCTCAAGTTGAGCGATCCGTTGACGGTCACGGTCAGCGGATTGCCAATCAAAGTGCCGCCCGTCCAATTGAAGATGCCGTTGACGGTCACGGGAGCAGTGAAATTGATCGTGCCGCTGTTGAAATTGACAGTGTCGTTGGAACCGGGCAGGCCGACCGGACTCCAGTTGTTCGTATTGAACCAATCACTTGAAGTTGAACCCGTCCACATGAAAGTGGCCGCTTTGAGAACGGGGCCGCTCAAGATCAAAAACACTCCCATCAATAACGACGCCACCCTGAGTGAACGCTGTGTTTTGGACCGCGATTTAGCTACTGCCTGCCATCCTGGCCAGCGCGAAGCACCAACAACAACCGTATGTCTTGCTGCTTTAATAATTGTGTAAGTTTTATGAGGAAGTGCGCGCTGTTTGCCCTAAGTGCACAATAATCTCATCAAGATGCGACACTACGCTAAAACGGCGAAAGGCTGCAAGAAAATTCTTCATTTTTTTCGCTTGTCTTCATTCTTCAAATGGCTGGCAGTCAGCCTGCCCGCCTCGCTCGCGAGACTGCATTTCGGTATTGCGTTCACAAGGGCGGAGCATGGCCCAATAGTGACATCATGTGTCCCAATCTTGAATTGACAGGATAGAATCAAAAACTTAAAATCCTTGGAAATAAATAACATAAGTGCGGTTGGCGAAAGTGAGCATCGTTGACCGATGGGGGATTTATAAATGCAACCAAGATTTAGTGCCGAAAGCAGTCCCAACTTCGCAAGCGTGGATTTTATTGATAACATGGTGGCGTCGCAAGCCGCTGTCAGACCCAATTCGGTGGCGTTGGTCTATGCCGGCCGTTCTTTGAGTTACAAAGAACTAAATGACCGGGCTGGCGCATTGGCCGAAGTGTTGCTGGCCTTGGGTGTCGGTCCCGAAGCGCTGGTTGGTGTGTGCGCGAGACGTTCTCCTGCTTTGGTGGTCGGCGCATTGGCGGTTTGGAAAGCCGCAGGAGCTTACCTTCCGTTGGACCCACTCAACCCAACAGCGCGGCTGGCGACGCTGTCCGAGGATGCGCAGATTGCGGTGTTGGTGACAGGATCCGATCAAGAGCATAAAATAAGAAGACCGGGTTGTCCGGTCGTTGTCCTGGATGATTATGGCCTGATTAAATGTGCGCCTCATCACTCGGGCTTCGTGGATGCTCCGGTGGGGCAGTCTAAGGAGCTTGCCTATGTGATTTATACCTCAGGCTCCACTGGCGAGCCCAACGGCGTGGAGATCACGCATAAGAGCCTGCTTAACCTAGTTTCCTGGCATCAAATGGCATTCCAATTGACCTCGGCAGATCGTGCGAGTCAAATTGCCAGTGTTGGCTTTGATGCCGCCGTATGGGAAATCTGGCCCTATCTGGCAGTCGGCGCGAGCGTTCACATCCCTGATGAACAGCTGATCCACGATCCTGAGTCTTTACGAAATTGGCTGATTTCCGAGGGTATCACCATTAGCTTCGTCCCAACGGCAATGGCGGAACTCCTTCTGAGTTTGGATTGGCCGATACAAACGGGATTGCGCATCATGTTGACCGGAGCTGACACGCTCCGGCGCAATCCACCCGAAGGGCTGCCCTTCCAGTTGATTAACAACTACGGTCCGACAGAATGCACGGTCGTGGCCACCTCGGGACCGGTCTTGGCCGACAATTCAAATCGCCTGCTTCCTCATATCGGGTCGCCGATTTTCAACACACGGGCTTATATATTAGATGAAGCAGGCCAACCAGTCGCTCCAGGCACTGAGGGTGAACTCTATATTGGCGGCGCGGGTGTGGCGCGAGGCTACCGGAACCGCCCGCAAATGACCGCCAAACGTTTTGTGCCCGATCCGTTCGTGGAGAGAGCCGGCGGGCGACTCTTCAAAACCGGGGACGTGGCCAAATGGCTCCCGGACGGTCAGATTGCCTTTGTAAGGCGCATGGACGATCAGACGAAGGTGCGCGGCTTCCGGGTCGAGCCGAACGAAATCGCGGCGGTCTTAAATCGCCATCCCCGCGTGTTGCAAAGTCTGGTGCAGGCTCGTCAAGCCGCATCAGGGGACAGGCACTTGGTCGGATACGTGGTCCCAACGCCGGAAGGAACGCCGACCCCGAGTGAGTTACGCGAGTTTCTTCAGGTCAGCCTGCCAGATTACATGGTGCCCGAGACATTTGTGAAATTGGAAAGCATGCCGCTTTCCGTCAATGGGAAGATAGACCGGGCAGAATTGCCCGCACCCAGCGAGTCCAATACTCTGCGAGACCGCACATTTACGGCCCCTCGAAACGAATTGGAGAGAACCTTGGGCCGCATTTTGGGGAACCTTTTGGGAACAGAGCAGGTGGATGTGGAAGAGAATTTCTTTGCGCTCGGAGGCCATTCGCTTTTGGGAGCGCAGCTTATTGCGCGGGTTCGCCGCGAATTTGGGGTGGAAATGAGTCTGCGAGTTTTGTTTGAAGCCCCTACACTAGCGGCGTTATCCAAGGAAATTGCGCTCCTACTGGCTTCCAAGAATGAGCAAAATAACGGTGACGAGTTTCGATGTGTTGGAGTTTGCTGCGAAGGGTAAATTAGGCAGTGATTCAAAGTGATTGCGAAAGGACAATACCCAGGCAGTCCGAGCAAGGCCGCTTCGGAATTGAGCCTTTTTCATCTGCTCGATCCAGAGGTGCTGGCCAATCCTTATCCGCTTTACAACCGGCTGCGCACTGAGAATCCCGTTTTCTGGGATCCCTACATGCACTCATGGGTGGTCACTCGATACCCGGATGTTGTGCGCGTCCTGCGTGAGTTTTCGGCCGAGCGCATCCGCACCCCAGAACAGCTTACCGCGCTGGATCTTCCGGAGCTGAATCCCATGGCCAAAATCATGGTCAAGCAGATGCTCTTTATGGATCCGCCGGGACATAAGCGTCTCCGCAACCTTGCCTCGGCCGCCTTCACGCCCCAGCGGGTGGAGGTCTTGAGGTCCCACATTCGCGATATCGTCAGAGATTTGCTTGGGAAGGTGAAGGGAAATGCAAAAATGGACTTAATCGCGGACCTCGCCGAGCCGTTACCATGCATTGTAACCGCCGAAATGCTTGGCGTGCCGGTGGAAGATCATCGCCAATTGAAGGTGTGGTCACAGGATTTCGCCGAGATGCTGGGCAATTTTGAGCACAACGCCGACTGCGTGCCGAGAATTCTGAAAAGCACCGAAGACATGACGGCCTACTTTCGTTCGGCCATGCGCAAGGAGAAATTGCGCCCCGACGGGCTGGTCAATGCCTTGACTAACGCGGAAATCGCCGGTGATCGTCTGACGGAGGAAGAAGTGATCGCCAATTGCATTATCACGATGATTGGCGGCCAGGAGACCACGACGAATCTGGTGGCCAGCGGAACGCTTACGCTGTTGCGCAATCCCGACCAACTGGCCAAGCTCCGCGGGAATCTGTCCTTGATCCCTTCGGCCGTGGAAGAATTGCTGCGTTACGAGAGTCCTGTTCAACACACGGCACGCCTGGCCCCGGACGATGCTATGCTGGACGGAAAGAAGATTCGGAAACGCCAGGCTGTAATTGCCGTCATGGCCGCCGCCAACCGCGATCCTGAACGGTTTCCGGATCCCGACCGGCTGGACATTACTCGCGAGGACAATCGACATGTTGCCTTCGGGTCCGGTGCGCACTTCTGCTTCGGCGGGCCGCTGGCTCGGGTGGAAGCACAGGTTGTCTTTGAAGAACTGCTGACGTGGTTCCCGCATTGGTCGCTTGAGCCTGTTCCTCTTATTTGGAGGACCAACCTGGGGATTCGCGGCCTGACTTCATTAATGGTTAATTTCTCCAGCTCGGCCAACGGATCTGGCAGAGCCATCGCGAATCCGGTTCCTGGAGATCAGCCGACATGAGGGCGGGTTTGGCGGAACTCATTTCCAGCGGTCTGGCCTCAGCCCCTTCGAGCCGGAGGATGGACAACAATCGTGACGACTTATTGAACATCGTCCGGGACCATGACCCGGAACTGCGCCCTAAAGACGCCTTTGAGCTGCCAAACTGGTTCCCACAGCAAAGACAATGGGTCGAAGATCCTGCTGGCTCAGACAGCGTGGTCTATAATTACCCGCTTCTCCTACGCATTAGCGGCCCGCTGAACGTAATCGCCTTGCAACAGAGCCTGCAAGAAATAGTGCGCCGCCACGAAGTGCTTCATTCAGTATTCCGAGTCATTGACGGAAAGGTGATTCAAATCGTGGTCGCGCCACAGGAGTTCAGTTTGCCAGTGACGCGCCTGGACGGTTCGCCAGAGGCAAGAGAACAGCAAATGAAAGAGATCGTTCAGCGAGAAGCCATGCAGCCTTTCGATTTGGAGCGGGGTCCGATGCTTCGCGGCCAACTGATGCGGATGCAGCAAGACGACTACTTCCTGCAACTGACAACCCACACGATCCTTTATGACGATTGGTCCACCGGGGTTGTTATCCGTGAGTTGTTAGAGATGTACACATCGTTCGCTGCCGGAGGCCCGCCAACCACGACCCCATTGCCGTTTCAGTATGGCGATTTCATCCGATGGCAACGCACACGACTCCAAGGCCCGGAGTTCGAGTCGCATCTGGACTTTTGGCGGCAACAACTAAATTCCGCGACTACTTTCGAACATTTGGCGACCGATTTTGTGCGGCCCAGCAGCAATGCGCACATGGGCGCAAAATTGACCACGGTTTTGCCGGAGGCGCAAGTTGATTCCCTGAAGCGCTTGTGCCGCCAGGAGCGAGTCAGCCTGTTCATGGTGCTGTTGGCAGGCTTCAAATGTGTGCTCCATCGTTACTCCGGCCATAATGACATCGGCATTGGTTCGTGCGCGGGAAACCGCGCGCTGGTGGAAGTCGAAGGATTGATCGGTCGGTTCGGCAACACAATGGTTCTCCGCACCGATTTGACCGGGAATCCATCTTTTAGCGAATTGCTTAGACGAGTTCGGGAGGTCACCCTGATCGCCTCGTCGCACTTGGAAGTGCCTTTCGGGATGCTTTTAGGAGAGATAGATGAGGGCATCAAGGACAACCCAAATTTGCCCTTCCAAGTGATGTTCACCCTGCAAAATGCGCCTAAAGAGATCTGGCAGCTACCGGGATTGAAAGTGGATTGGCTGGCGTTTGACCCCGGGACCGCCAAGCTCGACCTGATTGTCTGGCTAAAAACCGAGCCAACATTGGAAATCACTTTGGAATACAACACACAGTTGTTCGAACACGCCACCATGAACAAGCTGCTGGCAGACTTTCAGGCCGTTCTGGCAGCCATGGCCAAAGATCCCAAAGGACGAGTTAATAGTCTTGGGATTTTGGCCAAACCCGAACCTGTCGAGGCCAAACCCGCTCGAAGCATTGTCAATGGATCGAGAAATGGGGCGTTGCAACCAGGAATCCTAACCCACGACTTCAAGGCGGATCGGGAGTCGCTCGCCAAGCCGGACGGAGTGGACTTGGACTCCGGCAACGGCTACGTGGCCCCGCGCAACGATTGGGAGCGTGGACTGGTGGAGATCTGGCAGACGGTATTGCGCCGGGAGCGGGTGGGTGTGCGTGAGAACTTCTTCGATTTGGGCGGGCACTCTTTGCTGGCCGTGATCATTTGTTCTCGCATCAGGCGGAAGCTGGGCTTGGAAGTGTCCTTGCGTTTGGTCTTTGAGAATCCCACGGTCGAACAGTTGTCCAAGCAATTGGTAGCCATGGGGGGACATTCGCAGCATACTAGCACCATGGAAATGACGGATCGGCAAAAACCATTGCCAGCATCCTTTGGCCAGCAAGGGATGTGGCTGTTGCACCAAACGCTGCCGGACCCAGCCACCTATAACGAACCGGTGGCTTGGCGCTTGTCTGGCCCGGTGGAGGGAGAGAAGGTACGCCGGGCCTTGCAGGCTATGATGGAGCGGCACGAGATATTGCGGACTGCGTTGGTGCAACAGGGGGAGAATTTGGTGCAGGAGGTTACGCCTGCGAAAGAAGTTGCTTTGCCTTGGCAGGAAATGGATCTGCAAGGCTTACCCCCCAGCCAAGAGCAGACGGTATTGGAAGAGCGGTTACTAGTCCAGACACGCCAGCCGTTCGAGCTGGGGCGGGCACCCTTGTGGCGGGTCGCATGGGTCAAACTGGCCACGGAAGAGCACGTTTTGGCGTTGACTTTCCACCACAGTATCATGGACGAGTGGTCAATGCGGGTTTTTTGCCAGGAATTAGAACGGCTGTATGACGCCGACGGACACACCGAACGGGCAGGCTTGGCGGAGCTGCCGCTGCAATACGCCGACTTTGCAGCGTGGCAGAGGCGGCGGTTGAGTGGAGACCTATTGGAGCAACAGCGCAATTACTGGAAAGAGCAACTTCGGGAGCTGCCGCCCGCCTTGGAACTGCCTGTGGATGGGGGGCGGACATCGCAGTTGACGAGCTGCGGCGAGGTGCATGATTTCCGGCTCACTGGCCCTGTTGTGGAGAAGTTTCGTGAACTGGCTCGCGAGGAAGGGGCCACCTTGTTCTCGGTGTTGTTGACTGCCTTTCAAGTCTGGCTGCATCGCTACACGGGTCAAAATGATGTGGTGGTGGGCACTCCGGTCACCAATCGGCGCCAGCCAGAATTCGAAACCATGCTGGGCTTTTTCCTCAACACCCTGCCGTTGCGGGTGCGACTGGAGGGAAGCGTGAGCTTCCGGGAGGCGCTGAAGCAGGTGCATCAGTCGTTTATGGGAGCCATAAGCCATGCCGACCTGCCGTTCGAGCAGATGGTCGAAATGGTGGTTAAGGAACGCAAAATGGGACAACAGCCGCTTTATCAAGTGATGTTCGTCTTGTTGGAGGAAGGGCTGCCTGCGTTGCATCTGGATCAAACCCAATGTCAGCGGGTGCAAATGAGAACCGGGACCAGCAAGAACGACCTGATGTTGAGCATCGAGGCTCGGGAAGAGGCGTGGGAATGCCGCATCGCGTATGCAACCGATCTTTTCACAGCGGAGAGGGTGGCCAGAATGGCAGGGCATTTGACAGAACTGCTTGCGTCAATCACGGAAGATGCCGCACAACCCATCAGCCGCTTGAGATTGTTGTCGGCGGGGGAGCGTCAACAACTTCTAGAGGAGTGGAACGACACGAAGACAGAGCATCCGGGCGACAAGTGCATTCACCAATTATTTGAGGAACAAGTGGAGCGGACGCCCGTGGCAGTAGCGGTGATGTTCGAGCGACAAACCATGACCTATAGTGAACTCAACGCGCGCGCCAACCAATTGGCCCATCACTTGCGCCTCTTGGGCGTGGGGCCGGACGTCCTGGTCGGCCTCTGCGTGGAGCGATCTTTGGAAATGGTGGTGGCACTCTTGGCCATCCTCAAGGCCGGCGGCGCCTATGTTCCAATAGATCCTCAATATCCCAACGAGCGGATTACCTTTATGCTGCAGGACTCTAAGGCAACGGTCTTGCTCACGCAAAACGAATTTGTCAAAAAACTCGGTAAAGCAAGCGGCCAGATTGTCTGCTTGGATACGGACCGCGAGGCGTTCGCGGTCCAAAGCCGGGAGAATCCTCCTGCCTGTGCGGGTCTCGAAAATCTGATCTACGCAATTTACACATCGGGATCGACTGGTAGTCCGAAAGGCGCGAGGGTTTATCATCGCGGCTTCACGAATCTCATGCATTGGTTTCTGATGGAATTTGCCATTGGCGCCACCGACAATGTATTGCTTGTCAGCTCGCTGAGTTTTGATTTGACGCAGAAAAATATCTACGCAACTCTACTATGTGGGGGCAAACTCCACCTTTTACCTGGCGGCCTCTATGATCCAGGCTCGATCGCTGATTCAATCCAACAAAACCAGGTCACACTGCTGAATTGCACCCCCAGCGCCTTTTATCCTCTGATCGAGGCGCCGGGCCTAGAGAACTTGCAGAAACTAAATTCATTGCGCTGTGTATTTCTGGGTGGGGAACCCATATCGGTGGTTCGATTGCGTCCATGGCTCCAGCAGGAGTACTGTCGGGCGGAAGTGGCGAACACGTACGGTCCCACGGAATGCACGGATATCGCAACTTATTACCGGCTGAATAGGTCTAACCTCGACACGCATGAATTTGTTCCGACGGGCAAACCGATCTTCAATGTGCAGTTGGCTGTTGTGAATGGGGACTTGCAGCTTTGTCCAGCGGGGGTAGCGGGTGAACTGTGTGTTGCCGGAGTTGGGGTGGGGGCAGGGTACTTCAACAGCCCTGAGTTGACGGCCTCCAAATTTATTCCTAACCCCTTTCCTGAAATTTCCGGGGAAAAACTCTACAAGACCGGTGACTTGGTCCGGTATCTGGTGGATGGAAACATTGAATATTTGGGTCGGTTGGACCATCAAGTGAAATTCCGGGGTTTTCGGATTGAGTTGGGTGAAATCGAAGCAGTTTTGGCAGAGCATTCTGGCGTGCGAGAGGCGGTTGTGGTGTCGCGCGAGGATGTTTCCGGTGACAAACAGCTGGTGGCCTATTTTACGGCAAAAAGAGCTGAAAAGCCGAATATTTCAGAATTGCGCAGCCTGCTTGGGACAAAACTGCCGGAATACATGGTGCCGAATACGTTCGTGTGGCTTAACCAACTGCCCCTGACGCCCAACGGCAAGGTGGATCGAAAGGCCTTGGAGAAGCTGGAAGGGGTGGAATTGGCCACCGGCACGGAGTATGTGACCCCGCGCAACCAACGGGAGCGTGAACTGGCGGAGATCTGGCAGGCGGTGCTACGCCGGGAGCGGGTTGGTGTGCATGACAATTTCTTCAATTTGGGTGGCCATTCATTGCTGGCCGTTCGGCTGATAAGCGAAATTAACCGGGTTCTAAAACTTAATCTGGCAGTGAGGGCGTTGTTTCAAAATCCTACCATTGCGGAGTTGGCGAGGAGCGTGCCAGACCAAAAGGCGAAATTAGAAAAGAAAGAGCTAATTCAATTACAGCGGGGCCATGTAGGCCCGGAATTGATTTTCATTCTCGACGAAGGCAGTCTGGGTTTATTCAGGTTGGCCCATTTCATGGATAAAGACGTGCCTTTGTATGCTTCCGTGGTCCCCGTGGCTGAATCGTCGCTGCGAGCTTCGGCGAAGAAAAAAGTCTCCGCGTTTCCAACCATGCAGGAGTTGGCCGCCGAGCACGTGGCGCTGATTGGAAATCATCGAACAAACCGCCCGCTGCTGCTGGCGGGACACTGTTTTGGTGGGGTCCTGGCTTTTGAAGTGGCCCAACAATTGCAACGCGCCGGCAAACAAGTCGAAGCGGTCGTGATGTTGGACACCTGGATGACCCAGCCACACTCGTGGTGGCGAAGGAAGGCATGGCTTCAAGCGCACGTCCGAGAATTGCTACAGCAAGGTCCTGGTTATATCTTGCGAAAGAGCAGGAGGAGAATCATTCTGGAAAAGGAGGAGCTTTTATTGAACTTCACCCTCATGGCCAATGGTGATTTCACGGGACTTTTGCCCAGAGCGATCATGCAGCGGATTTATCACCACGCATTCAACGGTTACCAGCCACAAGTACTAGCCAGTCGTGGAATGCTGTTTATATCCAAAGACGACTGGCTCTCCAATGCCTATAGGCAAGTTGACAACAGTCTGGGAGTCGCTCAATGGTTTAGCGGCAAGGTCGAAGTTATGGACGTCCCCGGTGACCATGTAACTGTTTTGGACGAACCACTCTTGCCAAAGGTGGCCGAATGCCTCGGTAGGGGCTTGGCAAAGCTTCGCTAGAGGTTGACCAATTCCAAGGGGGATTCATCCTCTTCGCTTAACGATAAAATCCCCGTTTTTTTCTGGACTCAACTTGGGAATATCTGGAATTCCGAGTCCTCAAATCGTTTGATTCTCAGGCTGGCGTTAAATATTTTCCACTCAAATTCAGGGAGGAAGGCCGATGTAATTTGCGGCCCTTTCATGCCTATCTATGGCGACATTCTTCTCATTCGGCTTTGCCTGAACATGTCCAACCCCACCGCGATGATGATAACTACCCCAATAATGATTTCCTGCGTGAAATTCTGCCAGCCCATCTGGTTGCAGCCGTTTCGCAACACCGCCATGATCAACGCCCCGATCATCGAACCAAGCACACTTCCCGTGCCACCATTCAAACTGGCCCCGCCGATGACCACCGCCGCGATTACGTCCAATTCCAAGCCAAACGCCACCGTCGGATCGCCTTGCGTCAGTCGCGACAGTTGCATCAAACCCGATAATCCAAAAAGCAGCCCAGCCAGAGTGTAAATCAAAACTTTCTGTAGTCGCACGCGAATGCCGCACAGACGGGCCGTCGCCTCGTTCGATCCAATGGCATAAATGTAACGGCCAAACACCGTCCGCCGCATGACCACCGAAACAACTACCGCCAGCCCAATGGCAATCCACACTCCCGGGGGCAGCGGAAAGAGCGAGGTCGGATTCACCCGCGCCATAAGTTGGTTCAGCGGGGCGCCGGGCGGGCTGTTGACGGTCTGGTTGCCGGCCAGCCATTTCGCGGCCCCGCGAATCACACCCATCATCCCAAGCGTCACAATAAAAGGCAGCATGCCAAAGCCTGCGATCAATAGACCCACCACCGAACCAATCAACCCGCCCGCCAGAATGGTCAATAAGGCGGTGGACTCGGTCCCGTATCCTTTGACCAGCAAGGTCGCTCCCAGCACGCTCGTGAACGCCACGACTGAGCCGACGCTCAAATCAATGCCGCCGCTGACAATGATCATGGTCATGCCCAGCGCGCCGATGGCCACGATGACGGTCTGGATGAGGATCAATTTGAAATTGCCACCCGTGAAAAGATAAGGCCGCACCTCGGGGCTTAGCGAAAAAAGTCCCAGCACCAACGCCAATCCAAGGAACGGACCCGCCACGTTGATGGCATGGAACCAAATGAATGTTTTTTTAGGGGAGGGTGGGGGCATGATTTATCCAACGGCGCCCGTGTTCTGTCCGATAGCGGCTGCGATGATGTCATGTTCAGTCCATTGATCGACCGGGCGAATTTCTGACAAAATACCCCGGCAAAAAACCCCGATGGTATCGCACACCCCCAGCAACTCCGGCAAGTAAGAACTGACAAATATAACCGATTTACCCCGCGCAGCCAGTTGGCCGATGAGCTGATAGATGTGCGCTTTGCTGCCCACGTCGATCCCGCGCGTCGGCTCATCGAGCAGCAGCACGTCCGCTTCATGGTGCAGCAGGCGGCCCAGCGCAATTTTCTGCTGGTTGCCGCCCGAAAGTTCGGCCACCGGCTGGTCCGGATTGTGCGAGCGCACGTCAAGCCGGTTCATCCAATCCCTGGCCGCCTGTTTCTGCCGCCCGGTATGAATAAACCCACAGCGCGAAAAAGGTCCGTAACGCGTCATGGTCAAGTTGTCCGCCAAGCTGCGGTTGAGCATGAGCCCTTCCTCCTTCCGGTTTTCGCTCAGAAGGCCGAAGCCGCTGGCCAGCCGTTGGGCGGGCGTTCGATGCGTCTCTTCTTTCGACCGGACCAGGATGGTTCCATCCTTGATTGGATCTAAGCCAAAGCAGGCCCGCAATGTTTCCGTGCGTCCTGCGCCGACCAGTCCGGCCAGCCCCATGATTTCACCCGCGCGCAACTTCAAGCTGGCCGAGCGTGGTTTGGCGCGACCGGCCAGCCCGCGCAATTCCAGCACCGACTCGCCCAGAGGGTGCGGCGCCCGGGGATAGATTTCGCTGATCTCACGCCCCACCATCCAGTGGATGAGCTGGGGAATGCTGGCGGAAGCCATTTCTCCCGTGGCCACGCTTTGGCCGTCGCGCAGGACGGTGAAACGGTTGGCGATCCGCTGGCATTCTTCCAGGAAGTGGCTGATGTAAATGACACAGACGCCGCCCCGGCGCAGTCTGTCAATAATGGCAAAAAGATTTTCTGTGTCCACCCTCGTCAGACTGCTGGTTGGTTCGTCCATGATCAGCACCTTCGGCTGATGGATCATGGCCCGGGCGATCTCTACAATTTGTTGTTCCGCGATGGTGCGGCTCCGTACATGCGAATCGAAGGGAATATTCTCGTGCTGCAATTGGGCCAGCGCCTGGCGGGCCAATTCGCGGCGCCTCGCGCGGTTTAGCCATCCAAACCGCGCAGGTTCCTGGCCGAGCAAAATATTTTCCTCCACGCTCAATCGTGGCACCAGGGTCAACTCCTGGTAGATCATCTCAATGCCGCTTCGACGGGCATGAAGCGGATTGGCCGGCACAAAAGGTTGACCATCGATCTCAATCGTGCCCGCATCGGGGCGGAGCGCGCCGCTGAGAATCTTCATCAGCGTGCTTTTGCCAGCTCCGTTCTCCCCGATCAGCGCATGGACTTCTCCCGGCAAAGCCTCGAACGAAACGTTCTTGAGCGCGCGCGTCGCTCCAAAATCCTTGCGCACGCCCGTCATGCGCAGGCGCGGAATTGCTGGCGGGGCATCGTCAAGGCTGTTCATCGGCCCAACTTATTAAGGGCGGCAGGCCGTGGCCGCAACACTCAAATGCGGCTCACCTTGTTGCCACGGAAATTGGAATTGCATTTGACACTATGCAAAACATTGCCGAATGGCTTTAGGCCTGGCTTTGGAAGGGGCATACGGCCCGTGGAGGATGCGGTCTGAATTGGCACTTTTCCGAGGCGTAAGCAAAACGAGCCGCTGGAAACAGAAATCCTGCTACGCCGAAATTGCAGTATACGAACCATGTTTGAATGGCGTTCAGAACGTCGTGAGTTCGCCTCGAGCATCTAAAACCTCTATGACTTCCCGTGAACACTAGCTACACGCCGTCGCAACGGGATTTTCGGCGCAGCACGCGCCAGGTGTAGGCGATTGCTTGGGCGGGAGCAGAAGGAATTGGCCTTCCAGTTCGTGTTTGGATAGCGCCTGCCAATCGTGGATATTCAAAGTCACCCGCTCCCCGCGCTGAAAGACGTTGCCGAAATCGTCACGCACTTCGGCCAGAGGGCCCAGGTATATAGCTTGGTGCGCGGCTTTGCGGGGACGAAAACCAGGCTTCCACCCCACCAGCAAGACTTCCCGCAATTCAGCGGCGCCGACCCAAAAATACGGCTTTTGGGAGAGCTTCTCGAAGCGAACTTCAACGAACCCCGCATCCAGCATGGCCGCCATTTGGTCCTTTTCGGTCGGGACATGTTGGACCGACGAGGCCGGGCCGGGCAGCGGCGGGAGAGGCTGGTCCAGCGGTTTGTCAGAGCCAAGGCCATGCATCGCGATCTCCCCGCCGGGGCGCAAGGCTCGAAAGGCCTCGCGCAGAATCGCTGGCAGTCGCGCCAATTCCGGCTTTAGATTGGCGGTCCCTTTGAGCAACACCCGATCCAAACTGTTGTCCTCGTGCGGAAGCCTCTCCGGGACCGGGTTGATGAGGTGATGCTCCCATCCATCCAGTTCCTTGACTTCCGCAGTCTCGCCGCCTCGAACCTCCCCCTCTGACAGGTTCGAGTCGTGGCCGTGGTCGTGTTCGTCCGTGTCCTCATGCAAAACATAAAGCTCCCAAAGAGTGCGGTCGGGATCTGTTACCCAAAATTTAGTTTGCTTCGAATAGCAGCACTCGACTCCTTCCTCGCGTTTGGTCTGAATACCGGCAGCTTCGAGACGTTGTTGAATCTGAACCAATTTGACTGAATCCAGCAGGCGCAACCCGACATGGTTCAGATTTCCTCCGGGGCCCGGCCGGCTGGGGATCAAAGAGAGTATAATAGGAGGCTCCTCGACTTCAAATTTGGCATAGTCGGAATGTTGCTTGGCCGGGGCGAGGTCAAATAGCACGCGGTAAAACTCAACGGCGCGCGCCAAATTCGAGACGTTGAGGGAGACGTGAAACTTAACCAGGTTATCAACAGGGGCGGCGGTCATGCTCATACTTTGTTGCCAATTTAGGCCACGCTTCGTGTTGAGTCAACGGCGGGCGCGGTTGCCTGCCAGCGTGGCATCGTCACACGCAGGGCTGCGCCGCCGAGGAGCAGGACAATCGGCGCCAACGTCCAAAGGGCCGGAGAGTAGGAATGGAAATGGGCGAAGCAACTTGCGAAGAGCAGGGGACCGATAGCTGAGGCGAAGACGGTCAGCATTTGCGCCGCGCCTTGGATGCGTCCAAGTTCGCGTGATCCAAAAGCGTGGCTCCATACAGCGAAGAATAAGACCGTAATAAAGCCGCCCGAGAGGCCGATCAGGACGGCGCACAGCCAGAGCTGGGATAGCGTGTGGATCAACGGGAGGACAGTCAAACCAAAAGCGTAAAGCATCATGGCCAAAGCCAGCAAACTGGGCATCGGCCACCGCGTAGAAAGCCAGCCACACAGCAACTGCCCTGCGAGGCCAATTGCCGTCGTGCCTGACAGAAAGGAATAGTAGGTCTTTGGGTCGAACCCGCGTTCCGCGAGGACGGCTTGGTTGAATAAACCCAGGCCGGAGGCGGCCAATCCGTAGAGCGCCGTCGCGCCACCGAAAATCCAAAAGGCTGGCGTCCGCAAGGCTTGGGCAAGATTCAGACCTTCCAACGTGGTGGAGGCCGCTTGCGTTGCTGCGCCGCCGGGCTGCGTTTTTGTTTCGCGCAAGAAGAGCAGTGTCAGCGGTGTCACGACGGCCAGCAGAGCGTATGCAATCTCCGCCCACGCGCGACGCCAACCGTGGCCGAGGACTTCCCGCCCCACGATCTGGAAAGCGCCCACGAAGAAAACGGTCACCAGCGCGGAATAAATCCCCATGGCCAAGCCGACCCGCCGACCGGAAGATTTGCCCACAATCGTCAGACTGGCCACCGAAAGCGCACTTTGGCCCAAACCGCGGGTCAATAAAACCAAGACAAAAAAAACAGCGACGCTCCCCGCGTGTACGCTCATTCGCCACACTACCGCGCCCAAGAGCAGGAGGATGGAAGCAGTGGTCAGGCGCAATCCGAGACGGTCAAAGAGCCATCCGGCTGGCAGACAAAATGCCGCGCCGATCAGAGTCGCCCACAGGTTGATGTCCGCATAGACAACACGGTCAAGACCCAGATCGTGCAGCAGCGGCTCCGTAATCAAACCCAAGCCCTGAGTGCGTCCCGGCAAGGTGGCCGCCATGAGCAAAGCGGCCAGAACCACATTGACCCATATCACGACTCCGCTGCGTTTTTCCGCCTCCTTATTCGTGGGAGCCAGGGCGGTTTGACTGGCGCGCTCCTCGGTCACCGGAAATAGGTGTTGGTCTTGCCGTAATCCGCGTAGCGGTTTTGCAGCCATCCCTTGAACTCGGCATAGTGCGCGTCGCGTTGCTCTCCGCCGTCGCTGAAGGAGTTGTAGCTCAGGTAAAGTTGACGGCGCATTTGCTTGCTCCGATTGGCTGCGGAACGGTGCGGCGTGTAGCCGCTGAAGATGGCAATGTCTCCGGCTTCCAAGTCCAAAATTACTCCTTTGGAAATGTCCACCGCCGACAACGGCAACTCATGATACTGGCCGTCGTTGGCTGATATGTTTCCTTTTTTGTGATGGCCTGGAAAAACCTCGGTCGCTCCATTGTCGGCGGAGGCCGAATCAATGGCCAGAATCACAGTGACGAAGCTCTTGGGAAAAGATTCCCAGGAAATGTAATCCTGGTGCAGCGCGTAGCCTTCGATGCCGGGAGACTTGAAGATGAGCTTGTCCTTGAAGAGGCAGGCGGTTTCTCCGTAGAGGGCGCCAACGGCCTCAATGATGCGCGGATCGCGGGCGATGCGGGCGCACACAGGTCCGAGGTCAATGACCGGATCAAAACAGTCGAAGCTGCATTGATCGGTCTCGACGTTGTTTTTCCAGCGGCAACGGATATTATTGACGTCAATGAGCTCGGTCCGCTCAACGAGCGCCGCAGCCTCAGCTTGAAGCTCGGCCATTTCCGCGCCGGAAAACACGTTCCGCAAGACGAGGAAGCCGTCGTTTTGATATTGCAAGACTTGCGCCTCTGTGGCAGGCGGTTCTGAAACAAGAGTTGAATTGTTCATGACGAATGAGCCTTTAATTGGCTACTAAAAATAAATGCCCGCGCGGAAGCCGAACGTCAAGGGCGGCCCGTCCTCGCCCACATAGCCTGTTCTTCCGCTGATGCCAGGATAACCATCGTAAAGATTAAAGGCTATTGGTACATAGGCGGTGTTAAAAGCGTTGTTGACCCATCCCTCCGCAAACCAATGGTTTCCCCGCGCGCCCGCCCGGAAGTTCGCAATGCTATAGGTGGATTGTCCGGCTACGTTCGAGGGGTCGTAGTCGAAGTTACCATAGACGATGACCTCGGCGCGGGCATAAAGAGTCGCGTGGCGGCAGGGCGACCACGACACCTGGGTGCCCATGTTGCCTGTGACCTCCGGCGTGTTGGGCAGGCGGTTCCCAGCGATGGAGCCGCCAAAATAAGTGGCGTCGTTCTGAAATCGCGCATACGTGTAACCGACGCCGCCGAATAAGTCCCAGCCCGGCAGAGGCCGGTATTTTGTTTCCAGTTCGAAGCCTTTGCTGTCCGCGCCCCCCGCATTGACGGTGTAATATCCGTAAGGATTGCCGGGGTTGGCCGCAAAGGTAGCTTCCTGAATGTTGTGCCAGTCAATATAAAAGAGGGCCGCGGTCGTCTCCAGCTTTCCATCCAGCCAGGTGGCCTTGTGCCCCAGTTCGTAGTTCCAGGTGTGCTCCGTCCCATACTCGGCCGGCCCTTCCGAATTAAACCCACCTGCCTTATATCCCTCCGCCACGCGGGCATAGACCATTTGGCTGGCCGAATACCGCCAGTCCAAGCCGAAGGCCGGCGAAACCTCCCCAAAATTCGCGTTCGGCGAAACATGATCCGGAGGAACCAAGGAAGCGCCGATCGGGACCGTCCCAAGCTTGGCCGTCTTATTCTCGAAGTCGTAGCGGACTCCGGTCGTGAAATCTAGTTGATCCCACGCCGTCAATTTTGCCTGACCATACGTTCCCGCCCCAAGATCGTCCAACGTGCCGGTATGAGTTACTTGAGAATTGTTAAAGTTGGAATCCATTTGACGGTAGGATTGGTCGAACAGAAAAACGCCCGATTGCCAGCTTAATTCCAGTGGACTTGCCAGTTGGATCGGCTTGTCCTTGGACGAGGCGGCGCGAAATTCCTGCGTGACCTGGTGTTGCTGTTCGACGTTGTCCTCATAAAACGGGACGATCCCGAACGCTTTCAGGGCCGGAGCGTAGGCGCCGCCATAATCCCAATCGGTGTACGCATCATTGCGCCACCATGAGCCGCCGGTAATAGAGGCGAGATCAACCGCTTCCCCCCGATAGTGCGCTTGGAGAACGCCCGCTGCGATGTCCCGATTGTTGTAGCCGTTTTCCGTGCCGCCTTCCCGGGGGGCGACGTGCGGGTCGGCCGTCATTTCGTTAAGCTCACCCAAGGCATAATCGCCATCACGGTCGTTTTCTCCCCAGGCGATCAATCGAAGCTCGAACCGCTCGCTGGCCTTGTAAAGTAACTGTCCTTTGCCGAATTCGGCCGCGCGACCGTCAATACCCTTCCCGTGTTGGTCCGTCGTGTAGCCGTCGCGTGAAGAGTAACCACCAGCCAGGCTCATGTCCAATTGGTTGGTCACGATTGGGCCGGAGATCGTGCTGCGAAAATCTCCGTAATCATAATTGCCATAACTGCCGACCGCCTTGCCACTCCAAAACTCGGTCGGGCGCTCGCTGGTGATGTTGATCAACCCGCCGGCGGTGTTGCGGCCGAAAAGCCCGCCTTGCGGCCCGCGCAGGAACTCGACCTGATCCACCCCAATCAGTTCGATATTGGCAGAGTAAAAGTTGAGTTGCGGCACCCCGTCAATGAACGTGGTCACGCCGGGATTGTAGCCCAACCCGCCGCCGATGCCGCGAAAGTAGGGCACACTTTGCGCGCGCGCGGTGAATTCGCTCAGAAACGTGTTGGGCGCGTAAATCGAGGCGTCCTTTGGCGACTGGAGATCGGCGTTGGTCAACGTCTCATGGGTCACGACGGAATCGCTGACCGGCAGCGACATCACCGGGGCGGGCTGCTTCTGGCCCGTCACAATGACCTCGGGCAGACGGGAGGCTGAGTTGGTGTCGGCGGAATCGTCCGCCAGCGCGGCAGAGACAAATCCAAGAGCCGTCAGCGCGGCCGAAAAACCGCAAATTCGGACGGCGACAAACCGGCAACGGGCGGATACGTTCAAGTGCATAGTCAATTTAATAAGAATGTTTGCGCATTTGTGCATGTGTCCAAAAACAAATGCAATATTTATTTTTGCCCTTTGAAACCGAAGCTTGAAACAGCCTATTTGGGGAGCTTGTCGAGCCGGAACGTGCAGCAGCCGAGGTCGAGAATGTTGTTGTTGGCCGCCACTTTTGCCTTCAGCTCGCCGACCACTGAGTACAATCGCTGTTTGCCCTGCTTCTCGACTTCCAGCAGTCCCGCCTCACGCATGATTCGAAGGTGCTTGGAGACGTTGTATTGGGATACATTTAGTTGTTTGGAAATTTCATTCACGCCCAGCGGTTCCTTGAACAACAGTCGAAGAATCCGGAGCCGGGTTTCTTCCCCCAGCGCTTTCAGCGCGGCAATGCAATTAAGTCCGGTCATGCAAAAAAGATACACGCTAATAAATGGGACGCGCAAGTCGAGTTACTTTCAAAGCAGAGTTGGGATCTGGCCGCAAACCAGCTTCGGTCTTTTATAAAAATTGAGTTAAAATATTTAACGCCAGCATGAAAATCAACAGGTTACAAATTGGTTTTCGCACTTTCCGTCGGTCTTACCGACCCCGAAAGACAATTGAACCATGGAGGAGCGCAGATGGACGCGGATCAGCAGAAGATCTGAGAGAACCGGGAGCGATTCTTCTGGTGAAAGGCATTGCCCAAAGACATCAGCGTTAATCTGCGTCCGTCTGCGGTTCTCCTCTTGGACCATTTTTTCAATTTTCTCTGCTCCGCGGCGCCGCTTTTTGGCGAGCGCCTCTGATGTTCCATTTCTCATCACAGGAACCATTATGCCACAAACCCCAAAAAAACAAAAACCTACGGTAGGTTTTTAGTACGCTTTTTTGGCAACAAAATGCATTTCAGCTCGTTTTTTCGAGGCATTTTGAGCCAGCAGTCTCGCAAAGACCACGCCCTCAATTATTTGCGACTCACTAAAAAAATGCTCGTTTATATGACAAGATTGGTTTTCACTTTTTTGACTGGTGGGGTGATTTTCAGCGCAACACGTTGATGGCCAAATATTTGCTGTTAAAAAAAGCATTGTCAAGCAGCGGTGGTTTTTGCTGTCAGTACTAATGCAACCCGTTTTTAAAACACTCAAAAAGGCGGTTTTTTCGTTTGGCGAAAACGGGGCACATTTCGGCTACAGGTTACGCACTCGTTTTCGATGACGTGGTGGCTGGTCCCCCGCGATCTTCGGCATAGCTTGCCGAACAGGTTGGATTTGTCACATCTTGGCTTTATGAGTTGCGCCAGTGAACAGTTCAAACCGAGTCGCGCTATGCCGCCGATTGAACCCGCTTTGCGCCAGGCGCGAGAAAAGCTGCTTGGGCTGCGAGTTGGTGGAGCAGGGTGGAAAGGCAGGCTCTCGGCCAGCGCGCTTTCGACGGCGACGGCTTTAGTGGCGCTCGCTTTGGCAAAACGCGACAACGGCGCAACCAACACGCGGTATGACCTGCTTATCAAGCAAGGCCTGGCTTGGCTCGCCACCCGCGCCAACTCGGATGGGGGCTGGGGCGACACCGTATGCAGTCGCAGCAATCTTAGCACGACCACATTGGTTTGGGCGGCCTTCGGTATTTGCCCGGAGGCGATGAGAAACCATCAAAAGATTATTTCCGCCGCCGAGAAATGGCTGACTCAGCGCGTCGGCAAACTTGATGCGAGCAATCTGGCTGCGAAAATTTTGGAGCGTTACGAAACAGACCGCACTTTTTCTGTGCCCATCCTCACGCACTGCGCTTTGGCGGGAAGGCTGGGGGAGGGGCCGGAGGCCTGGCGGCAGGTGATTCCATTGCCCTTCGAGTTGGCCATTTTTCCAGCGGAGTGCTTTGCCGCGCTCAGGCTGCCGGTGGTCAGTTATGCGCTGCCTGCTTTAATTGCAGTTGGTTACGTCCGACATATTCACGCGCCATCGAAGAATCCATTTGTGAGGGCCTTACGGTCCTTGGTCGCGGAGCGGGCGTTGCGGGTGATTGATTCCGTTCAGCCGCCCAATGGAGGATTTCTCGAGGCCATCCCTTTGACCAGCTTTGTTGTCATGAGCCTGGTCGGGAGCGGGAAAGCGGAACACGGCGTGGCCCGGCTGGGACTGGAATTCATCGTGAACTCAGCGCAGGCCGACGGAAGCTGGCAGATTGACACGAATCTAGCGACCTGGGTCACGACGCTCGCCATCCACAGCCTCGCCGCCACCGGCACGTTGCCTTTGAGCGATCCAGAAAAAATCGCGGTTTGCGACTGGCTTTTGCAACAGCAATACCGCCGACGGCATCCTTACACCAACGCCGCTGCCGGCGGATGGGCCTGGACTGATCTTCCGGGCGGCGTGCCCGATGCGGACGACACAGCCGGCGCTTTGCTCGCATTGAAGTCGCTGGGAGTGCGCGAGAAAAAATGTCTGGAAGCAGCCGAGGCCGGGGTGAAATGGTTGATGGATTTGCAGAATCGGGACGGCGGGATCCCGACGTTTTGCCGAGGGTGGGGGAAGTTGCCCTTCGACCGCAGCAGCGCCGACCTCACGGCCCACGCAGTGCGCGCGTGGGTCGCCTGGCAGAATGACCTGCCCGCGACGCTCCAGCGCGAGGTTCAACTCAGAATTCGTCGCGCGACGGAATTCTTGCAGCGAACCCAGGAACCGGGGGGAGCGTGGTGTCCGTTGTGGTTTGGGAACGAGCATGAGGCAGATGAGCACAATCGCGTTTATGGGACTTCGCGTGTGCTGCTGGCTCTGGTGGATGCAAATCTTTGCCCGGAAGCCGCAGTCAGGGCAACAGCTTGGCTTATGAGCGCGCAAAAAGCTGACGGTGGTTGGAGTGGTGGATTGGCCGCCGCACCTCCGAGCGTGGAAGAAACTGCTCTCGCGGTGGAAGCACTTTGCGCCGCTCTGGAACGCCTCCCGGAACTTCGGCGAGATCTGGAAACCGTGATCCGCCGAGGAGTGGCCTGGCTGATTAGCCGGATTGAGGCTGGTACTTGGTGTCAGCCGACCGCCATCGGGTTCTACTTCGCAAAACTCTGGTATTTCGAGGAAATGTATCCGTTGGTTTTCACCGTCGCCGCTCTGGGGCGAGCCACGCGTGTTTTGAAGGACTAGTTGATCATGACGTCATTGTGCTCGTGCTCATCAACAATTCGCCGGGGCCAAGGGCCGGAGTTCCTTGGCGGCCTCCTTGATGGCGTCGAGCAGTTTGTCCCAATCTTTTTCGCTGGTTTCCCAGCCGCTGCTAAACCGCAACACTCGCCCCGCTTGTCCGGGAGCATAGCCCATCGCCAACAAAACCGGCGAAGGCTCCTCCTTGCCGCTGGAGCAGGCCGAGCCGGTCGAAACGGCAACACCCATTTTGTCCAATTTCACCACCCAGCGTTGGCGACAATCCATTTCAGGCAGCAGGGCGGCGACAGTATTCCAAAGCATTCGTTGCCGAGCGCCCACGATTTCGACGCCAGGGACCTCCGAGACCAGCCTCTCAATAAATCGGTCGCGCATCTGCCGCCGGGCTTCCTTTTCACCGAGCAAACTGTGACGAGTTTCCAACATGGCGACCAGGGCCAGCACACTGGCGACGTTCTCCGTGCCCGCGCGCCGGCCTTCCTCCTGCGGACCGCCAAAAAGAAGCGGTTTGAAATCGCTTTGCGTTGCGCATTTCAGAAAACCAACTCCGCGCGGCCCACCAACTTTGTGCGCGCAGCCGCTGACAATGTCGCAGGCGCTGAGGCTGGACGCGGATTCCTTGCCGAACCATTGAACCGCGTCACAAAAATACGGCACTTCCGAGCGACGGCAAATTTGGGCAATTTGCTCCCAAGGCTGAATAACGCCTGTTACATTATTGGCCGCCATGACAGCGACCAAGCCGGGCCGGCGTTGCGCGAGTTCTTCGGCCAGCCAATTCAGTTCCACCACGCCATCGTGGCCGACAGGAATCAGCCGGACGCGTGTCCCGAAATAATGCTCCGCCGTTTCGGTGACGCTGGGATGCTCGATGGCCGAAAGGCAAACTGTTGCCTCAGGCGGCAGGGTGCGGGCGAAATGATGAAGCACCTGGTTGTTGGCTTCGGTGGCGCCCGAAGTCCACACGAGGTTGTGCGCAGGACAACCCATCATGCCAGCTAGTCGGCATCGGGCGTCCTCCAAAGCGGCGTCCGCCCGGCTGCCCAGGCGATGGGGGCTGGAAGGATTGGCGATGAATTTTTCCGCCGCCTCCAACCACGCCTGGCGCGCAGCCGGATGCAATGGAGCGGTAGCATTATGGTCAAAGTAAGTCATGTAACTCGCGCACGGCAGGATACCACACGCGTTTTCGCTGACGAGGTTATTAGCGATCAGGCTTGCCAAGGGTTTCCTGCCGGTCTTAATTTGAGAACCAATAGAATGGACGCAGCCCCTCCAAAAAAACTTTATTACAAGCGCTCGCATTTTGTCACTCATCTGCCGGTGGATTACCTCTATAGTCCGTCACACCTCTGGCTGGGGCAGGAAGAGAGCGGTTTGTGGCGCGTGGGACTGACAAAGTTCGCCACGCGAATGCTCGGAGACATGGTGGATTGTGGATTCGAAGCCAAGCCAGACTCACCCGTGAACAGCGGACAAATCATCGGCTGGGTCGAAGGTTTCAAGGCGATCTCGGACGTTTATTGCGTTCTGGACGGGATCTTTTCCGGCGCAAATCCCGGTTTAAAGCAGAACATTACCGCCATCAGCGATGACCCATACCGCACCGGCTGGCTTTACGAGGTCAGCGGCCGGCCGGATGCGAAATGCGTGGATGTTCAGGCTTATAAGGAAATGCTGGACCAGACGATTGACCGGATCCTGGAAAAACAGAAAACGGACGAATGAACCATCCAACGAAAGCGCGCTATATTATGATCGGCGGATTCCTCGGCGCGGGGAAGACCACTTGCGTCGCCAAGCTCGCGCGGCAACTTACAGCCGAGGGCCTGAAAGTGGGCCTCATCACCAACGATCAGGGCAGCGAACTGGTGGATACAGCCATGTTGCGATCGCGCGGATTCGCGACGGAGGAAATTCCTGGTGGCTGCTTCTGCTGCCGCTTCAACTCTTTGGTGGACGCTGCGAACAACCTGACCACAAAAAACCAACCTGATGTTTTCATCACCGAGCCGGTTGGCAGTTGCACCGATTTGGTTGCCACCGTGACCTACCCGTTGCGCCGGATGTATGGCGACGATTTCTCCATTGCGCCGTTGAGCGTGCTGGTGGATCCGATTCGAGCCCAGCGAATCTTCGGCTTAGTAGAGGGCGGGAAATTCTCGGAAAAGGTTCTCTACATATACCGCAAACAACTCGAGGAAGCCGATTTCATCGTCATCAACAAGCGCGAACTGGTGGAAGGCGCGCCGCTGGGGGAACTGGAAGCCAAGCTCTCCGCAGAGTTTCCCAAGGCAAAAATTCTTGCCGTCTCCGCCCGAAGCGGCGCCGGTCTGGTCGACTGGTTTGCACGGATCACAACCGCCGAACAGATGGGCGGCGAGGCCATGGCGGTGAATTACGATATTTATGCCGACGGCGAAGCCTTGCTCGGCTGGCTCAACTGCACGGTGGCGCTGGAAGCGGCCGAGGCATTCGACGGCAACGCCCTGTTGCAATCCCTCGCCCTGCGGATGCAGCAATTGCTTAACGCACAAGAGGCCGAAGTCGCCCATCTTAAAATGACCCTTAGCCCGAACGAGGGCCTCGGCGATATCGCGGTCGTAAATGTTGTGAGGAATGATTTCGTGCCCGAATTGTCGCTCCAGTTGCCCGACTCCATTCGCCGCGGGCAGCTCATTATCAATTGTCGGGCCGAAGCCGCGCCCGAAACTTTGCTCGCAACGGTCCATCGCGCACTCTCGGAAACAGGCGCTCGCTTTCCCAGTCTCGCGTTGAAATTGGAACACTCAGAGCATTTCCGCCCCGGCAAACCGCAGCCCACGCATCGCATCGAGAGCATGGCCGATTGAAAAAGCCGCCCCCAACTTTAATCGCAAGAATCTTTGGCTTCGATTTTCCAAGAAAACGCAGAAGTCAAAAGTTGAATCTGGCGTTGATAAATACGAACCCTAACCATCCTCCACCATGACCTTGAAACGTGTTTGTGTTTATTGCGGCTCGAGCAGTGGTTCCCGACCGGAATATGCCCAAGCCGCGCGCGACACAGGAACCATGCTGGCCCAACGCGGCCTTGAGTTGGTTTACGGCGGCGCTGGTCGCGGATTAATGGGCATCCTGGCCGATGCGGCGCTAGCGAGTGGCGGCAAAGTCACCGGCGTCATTCCGCATGCCCTGGTCAAAATGGAGGTCGCTCATCGGAGTTTGACCGATCTCCGCGTGGTTGCCACTATTCACGAGCGAAAGGCCATGATGGTCGAATTGGCCGACGCTTTCATTGCGCTGCCCGGCGGCTTCGGCACGCTGGAGGAATTCTGCGAAGTGGCCACTTGGGCGCAACTTGGCCTGCACCGGAAACCGCATGGTCTGCTCAACGTAGCGGGTTATTATGATCCGCTGCTCGCGTTTTTGCGGCATAGCGTAGCCGAGGGGTTCATCCGTTCCGAACATCACCAAATGATCCTGAGCGACACAGACCCGGGCCACCTGCTCGACCGGATGGCCGATACCAACTTGGTTTATTTGAAGAAATGGAAGGATTAAGGTTCGGCAAAAGCCGCACCTAATGATTGCGGCGTGCGTCTTGCGCGGGCGATTTTGCCGAAGCAAAACATGCGTTGATTATGCTTTCGGAGCAGTATATAAGTTTAGCCGGTTCGGTTCATGACAAACACAACGCGCATACTTTATTGCCACTGCCAATACGCTCAAATCCTGCCGCCCGAGGTCAAGGCAGAGGTGTTGCGCAAACTGTGCGAGTCCGGCGTGGCCTTCGATGCCGTGGCTGATCTTTGTGAATTGAGCGCGCGCCAGGACCCGGCGCTTCAGCTCTTGGCCCAAGGCGGTCCGGTAAAAATCGCCGCCTGTTTTCCGCGCGCCGTCAAATGGCTCTTCCACGCCGCGCAGGCCGATCTTCCTCTCGACAGCGCCGAGGTGCTCAATATGCGCGTGCAGAGCGCGGAGGAAATTACAACTGCGTTGTTCAATGAGGAACTCAAACCAAATTTGCCAAGAGGCAAAGTGACCGTGACGGATGCGCCGAAAGCAGCCGCTGCCGCCGCATAACTTTGAACTTTGAACCCGGAACTTTGAACTAACAATGGCATTAGCCACCGAATCCACCCTGCGCGTCGTGCTTTACGAAGGCGCGGATGCTCAGCCGCTCAAAGCAGGCGACCGTCTCACCGCTATGACCGCGCTGCTCGAAAACGGATTCACGGTTACGCATGCCGTGGCGGGGGGGAAAGTCGCGCCGCATCCCCGCGGATCTTTGCTCGTGCTCGGTCGTTTCAACAATGGACTCGCGCCCGAAGCGGAAGCTGTTTCAGCGGAGTCGCCGGTGCGCTTTGCAGACATCACCGGACTTGACGCGGAGCATATTGCCGCAACCGCCGAGAGTGCGCGCACCGATTTGGGCGCAGTGAGGCATGGCGAATGGAAGCCGTGGTTTCCGGTAATCGATTACGACCGTTGCACCAATTGCATGCAGTGTTTGAGCTTTTGTTTGTTTGGCGTTTATGGAGTTGATCAGGAGAATCGAATCCAGGCGCAAAACCATGACAATTGCAAAACGAATTGCCCCGCCTGCTCACGAGTGTGCCCCGAGGCCGCCATTATGTTCCCGAAATATAAAGCCGGACCGATCAATGGCGACGTGGTGCAGGACTCCGACCTCGGCAAAGAGAAGATGAAGATAGACATCTCCGCGTTGCTCGGCGGCGATGTCTATTCTGCCCTGCGCCAGCGCAGCGACACCGCGAAGGCGCGTTTCAGCAAAGAGCGCGATGACAAGAAAGCCCTCCAGGAACGCCAGAAATGCCTGACCAAACTGGCCAACGCCGGAGATATCCCGGCGGAAGTGCTAATGAGCTTGCCATCGCCGCAGGAAATCATGCGCCGGGCGGAAGAGGCGAAGGCCAAGGCAGCGGCCGCACTTGCCGCCCAACCAAAATAATTCATGCTGCCCTCCCTCATTTTTCGCACCTTGCGCACGGCTGACAAGCGCTGCATCGCGAAGTTTCTTTGGAATTTCGGGTTCAAAGGCATGTTGTCCGTTGAGAAATTCAAGAAGCGCATCAAACGTGGCGAATATTTTCCGCCGTTTCTCTACCTCTCGATTCTTAATTCGTGCAACCTCCGTTGCCAGGGTTGCTGGGTGGATGTCGAGGAGAGCGATGCTATTGACCTGGACACGCTCAATCGAACTATCACCGACGCCAAGCGGCACGGGAATGCCTTTTTCGGCATACTGGGCGGCGAACCGTTCTTGCACCCGCAATTGCTGGACCTGTTGGCGGCGCATCCCGATTGCTACTTCCAGGTTTTTACCAACGGCCAACCCATCACGGAGAAAATCGCCAAGCGGTTGCGCGAACTTGGCAACGTCACGCCGCTCATCAGCATCGAAGGCCGCGAAATCACCAGCGACGAACGCCGTGGCAAAAAAGATGTTTTTGCGCGGAGCTTGCGCGGCCTCGATCACTGCCTGCACGAGAAACTTCTCACCGGCGTCGCTACCAGTGTGTGCCAGTCGAACATTGATGAATTGCTCACCGAATCGTGGTTGCAGGAACTCATCAATCGAGGCGTGCACTACGTCTGGTACCACAGCTACCGTCCCGTCGGTCCGATCCCGAATTTCCAGCTTGCCTTGCGTCCCGATCAGCTTGTGCGCGTGCGGAAGTTCATTGTCGAGATGCGCGCCAAGATGCCCATTGCGATGATTGACGCCTACTACGATGACCGCGGTCAGGCGCTCTGCCCGATGAGCACGGGCATTTCCCATCACATCGGGCCGAAAGGCGACATCGAGCCGTGCCCCATCATCCAGTTCGCCACGGAAACCATTCGCGACTCGCGCGGCGTCTTTGCGACCATGCGCGACAGCGCGTTTCTGAAAGATTTCCGCGAGATCAGTGCCCGGCACACGCGAGGTTGCGTGGTGTTGGAGCGGCCTGATCTTGTGAAACAACTCGTCGTGAAACACGGTGCGCACGACACCACTGCGCGCGGCACTGCGATGGCGGAATTGGAAGCGATGACGCCGCGCTTCAGCCAGTGGCTTCCCGGGGAGGAAGTGCCGGAAAAACACTGGATGTATCGCCTTTCCAAGAAGTATTGGTTTTATGATTTCGGAGCTTATCGCAACGTGGCCCATGACGCTGAAGCCAAGGCTCGTGCGTTGAAATCCAAACTCGACCAGACCCCTATGGTCGGGCAGAATCCTCGGGGTCTTGAGCCAATTTTGAAGTAGCTATGGAAACTGACGTGAAATCCACCATGACGCCGGCCCTTATTTTGGAGCCTGCCGGACGTTTTGTTCCGGGCAGTGTTAGCATTCCCAAGCATGTTGTCCAACAACGTGTTCGCGCGCCAAAGAAAAACGTCCCGCAGACTTCCATCGAGCGAAATCATTTTCTACAAGTCGTGCGGAATTACGTGGTGAAGTTCAACCCCGTCCCGCCGCTGCCGGCCGACGATCTCAAGCTGCACGCCGATCGCCTCGTCGCGATGCTCAAGTGCGACTCGATTTACCGCGATTACCTCGGCGTGCTGCTCAACAACGAAATGTGGCGCGAGCAATTGGCCTCCGTGCCCTACGAGCGGCGGCTGCTGTTGCTGCCCAAGTGCCTGCGGGTCGAAAGCAAGTGTCCCGCGCCCTTCGATGAGTTTGGCCTTTTGTGCAAACAGTGCGGGCTATGCACGATTCAGGATTTGCAGGCGGAGGCGGAGAAACTCGGTTATGCCACGCTCGTCGCCGAGGGGTCTGCCATCGTCATGTCCCTGATTCAGACCGGCAAGATTGAGGCCATCGTAGGCGTGAGTTGCCTGAGCGTGCTGGAGCGCGCCTTCCCCTACATGGAGGCCGCCGCCATTCCTGGCATCGCTGTGCCGTTGTTGCAGGATGATTGCATTGACACGACCGTGGACCTCGATTGGGTTTGGGATTATATCCATCTTACCAGCGATGATCAAACACGCCGCCTGGATCTCAGCGCCCTGCGGGACGAAGTGGACTTCTGGTTCACGCCAGGCCCGCTGGAAATCATCATGGGCCGAGCCGAAGGTGAAACCGAAGCAATCGGGCGTGCCTGGCTCATGCGCGCCGGCAAACGCTGGCGGCCATTCTTAGCGGTCGCGGCGTTTCAGGCCTTGCGGAGTAGCGTCGGCCAGCCGCTGCCCGATGACTTGAAGAAAATCGCCGTGGCCGTCGAATGTTTCCACAAGGCTTCCTTGATCCATGATGACATTGAAGACAACGATGCGCGGCGTTACGGCGAAAAGACCCTCCACGAGGAATTTGGAGTGGCTGTGGCACTCAACGTCGGCGATCTTCTCATTGGCGAAGGTTACCGTCTTATCGCTGGCTGCAAAGCGAGCGCCGCACAAAAGGCCGAAATGATCCGCGCCGCCGCCGCCGGCCAGCGTGAACTCTGCCGAGGGCAGGGCGCCGAACTCTGCTGGATGCGCACTCCGCAACCACTCACGCAACTTCAGGTGCTTGACATCTTCCGCAAGAAAACCGCGCCGGCTTTTGAAGTGGCGTTGCGTCTGGGGGCCATTTACGCCGGATTGAACCAGCACGAGGAGGTGGAGGACGTACTCAAAGTTTACAGTGAAGCGCTTGGCATCGCCTATCAAATTCGCGACGATCTCAGCGATCTTGGCACGAGCGGCGAGACGAACGACATCGCCGGATTGCGTCCAAGCCTGTTGCTCGCCATCGCCCATGATAAAGCAAAGGACGCGTCGCGGGAATTGCTCACGTCGGTTTGGCATCGCCAACTTCCCTCGGGCGTAACCACCGCCGCCATCGAAGCGCTTTACACCGAACTCGGCGCTGACGCCCGCGCCCGCACATTGCTCGAAACCTACAAGGAGGAAGCCATCCGCTGCCTGCGCGATCTGGAGAATCCGAATTTGAAAGGGCTGCTGCGCCGGGTGCTTGGCAAAATTTTCAACGACGTGGAAATCAAGGGCTGGTGCAAGGAGCAGGAAATGAAGAACGGCGTGCAAGATGGAGTGCGCCTCGAAATGTCAAACGAACCCGAGATCGCCGCAGCCGGATGACGACGCTCATTGCGGAAGACCCGGCCAAGTGAGCTTCCGTCTCCAACTCCTTCAAGTGGCCCGGCTCGCGCCGCGCTTGCTGGGTGATTCCACAGGACTGGTCCGCGGATTCTTCCAACGGCAGTTGTCATCCGAAGGCGCGGGACTTGACCGCGACGGGCGGCCGGACCTTTACTACACCATCTTCGCTCTGGCCGGTTTGCAGGCTCTGGACTCTGAATTGCCGCGCGACCAAGTCGAAGCTTTTCTCCTCACGCACGGTGACGGCGCGGCGCTCGACTTCGTTCATCTATCGGCGCTCGCGCGTTGTTGGGCCGTTGTCGGCGCCCAGCGGATGCCGCGAGGTTCCAACCAATCGCTGCTGCAGCGCCTCGAGAAATTTCGCAAGCCCGACGGCGGTTACGATGGCGACGCGAAACTCGCGCACGGCACGGCCTACGGCGCCTTTGTCGCCCTCGGCGCTTATGAAGACCTTGGGCAGACGCCGCCGCATCCGTTAAGGTTGATCCAATGCCTCAAACGTCTTGAAACGCCCGACGGCGCGTGGAGCAACGTCCCTGCCGCGCGTATCGGCGCGACGAACGCCACCGCCGGCGCGGTCACGCTCATCCGCCACCTTGGTTTTCCTGTCAACGATAGCGTGGGCGACTGGCTGCTGGCGCAGGCGCATCCGCAAGGCGGCTTTCTCGCCGTGCCCGGCGCGCCGATGCCCGACCTGCTCTCGACCGCCACCGCGCTGCATGCGCTGGCCGCGATGGATCGCCGTCTTTCGAGCGAGGTTCACGAGCGCTGCCTCGATTTCCTCGATTCGCTCTGGGACGCTCGCGGCGGCTTCCACGGCCACTGGGCCGACGACCATCTCGACGCCGAATACACTTTCTACGCCCTGCTCGCATTGGGCCATTTGAGTTTGTAACGCCGGGCCCAACCGCCCCAAATAGCTCAGCCGGAACAATTCAGATGGGGAGAACATCCGTCCTCACCCCAGCCCCCTCCTCCGAGGAGTAGGAGAATTGATTCCGGCGATGGATCAAGAGCACCGGCCAGTGACCTTTTGCACGGCTGTCGAAGGAAATTTCCTCTCCCAGGGGGGAGAGGGCCAGGGTGAGGGCGAGCCTTATTACCCATCTGAATCGTTCCGGCTCAGAGCACGGTCGAATCGTCGCGCTTCTCCAGCTTGAGCAAGTGCTTCTTGACCACCTCGACATTTTTCGTCAGTTCGTAAAGCGCCTTCAACAGCTCAGTTTGCGTGGGAGAGTCCGCCAGTCCCGGCACGAGCGGATGAATCGCCGTCACGCTGATGGCAATCTGATTGGCTTGCGCCCGAATACTTACGATGGCTTCTTTTCGTTCCATTCAATCAAGATGAGCCAAAGCCAGCCCGTTCCGCAAGCCGCCGTAAAGGCCATGAGCCTGATTGGGTGCGCGACAGAATTCTTCGCATACAAGGTAGGGACGCCTCGCCGAGGCGTCCGGGCGTCTCGGCGAGACGCCCCTACCAAGCGAAGAATTCTGTCTCACGCCCAGCCTGATTTTACATCTTTTTGCTTGCCCTGCCATAGTCCTTGCGAAGGCGGGCGCATTCTTACGGCTACCCCCTCGAGTTCCAGCCAATTTTTTATTTTCCAACCGTTATTAGCCGTTATTAGGCGTTACCAGCCGTTGCTGACCTGAAAAAACGCATGGTGCAACTAACCGTAAGTAGGCGTAAGTAGGCGTAAGTAACCGCAATTGCTTTTCCTTGCTTACGCCTATTTTGGACTTTTTGACGCTGCTACTTTCGCCTTGATTGCCGACGTGCCTTACTTGCCGCAAAAATAACGGAAGCATGCATGAATTTCACGCACCCTTGATCGCCTAACCTGATTTTTTTATTTTTCATGCCGTTACTACCCGTTACTAGGCGTTACCAGCCGTTACCTGGGCTTGTGGTGGCTTGGCCCAACACGAATTGATCATTCCATCAGCTTTTCGCCCTCATTTTTATTTTTTGAAGGCTTAATTAGGCTTAACCAGGCTTAATTAGCCTACACCAGCCGAAATGGGCCGATATTGGGAGCCATGCCGTTGGCCATAGCCTTACGACCACTGTCCACTGTCCCAAAATTCAAAGAACACGAAGCGCGCGGCCCATTTTCATTGGACGCGGCGCCCCAATCATGCCACTAATACCACATGTTTATGGTAATGCAAATAGAAACGAGATGACCGGTGTCACTTATCGTCTGCCAAGGCGAGTCCAGAATTGCTTTTGACAAAAACGGCCCATTCGACCATGCTGGCCGCCAATTCCCAATGGAAGCGATTGGGTAAGGGCCACAAGTGTTGTGACAACACTCGAATGAATCCTTGCGGAGCCATCCAGGACCGCCCGCGTCGTGCAGCGGGACAAAACAAACCCGGCCAGAGGGGATCCGGCCGGGCTTGCTTAAGAAACGCTTTTATCAAAGGTGTATCCGCATGGCGGATAGGGAACCAGTTTGCGTTATCTAACTTTGTCTTGATTCCAATAAGACAAGCGAAACCTAGCAATTTCAAACCATGAATGCAATAGAAAAAGATCAGAATTCTCCCAAACATGATTTGCAACTTGCCTTCGATGTCGGCCACAGTTCCATCGGTTGGGCAGTTCTGCAACGAATTGGAACCCAGGCAACCGACATAAAAATTCATGGTTGCGGCGCAGTCACATTTGGCGCGAATGACTGCCTCGCAAGCAAACGACGCGGTTACCGGCGGCAACGGCGCCACATCAGGGCGACGCGCCAACGTATTGAGCGCATGGCGAAGCTATTTCTGGGCATTCTCCCGAACGATTCTAGTAAAGACGTTGCTGATTTGCGGCAAGAACTGAGTCTTTATCTCACCAGTTTAAACCGAAAGGAATTGACCCGGGCAGGCACCAAGAAAGACGAATCGCATCCGTGGTTGTTGGCTGCACGCGTTTTGTCAGCTCGCACTAATGAGCACAAGGCCAAAGCGCGACTCAACTGGGCCCAACTTTGGGATGTGCTCCGTTGGTATGCGCACAACCGTGGCTATGATGGCAATATTCGTTGGTCGGGCGGTTTTAGCGTCGAAGCGTTCTCCGAATCTCCGCTTACCAGCCGTCAAGAGTTGGACGCTCAGGCCGAAGCTGTAACTGACGTTGACCTCGAAGATGATAAGAAGAAGCTGCAAGCCGCTGCTGCAAGGATGGATGATTATGGATTTACCACTCCGACATTCGCCGAAACAGTCGCCAAGTTCCTTCTCGGCCCCGATCGCGTTGTAAAACCCGGAGGAGAAGGCAAACCTGGGATCGTAGAACCAACTAGAGCAGAGTTCACAGAAGCAGAATTCCAGCGTTTGCTTTTTAATTGTGAACCTGGATTTGAAAGCCATCCGCGCCATTTGCGGAATTATTTCAAAGGCGTCCGCGCTGCATTTCCACGACGCGTCATTAAAGACATCAAGGGGAAGCCGACTTTGATTGGCGGCACAGAATGGGAGGTCCGCTACATTCTCCGTGCTCATTTTAATTACCTTGAATGTTGCAACGCTGATTTGGAACGCGCAATCTGCGGCGGCATGCCCGAGTCAACTACTGACTGGGCAGCGTTAAAGGCTGGCTTCCCGCAACTTTATCTTTCTGATGCGGAACGAATGGCCCTTCGCGGCTTGCGTGCTCCCCAAAAAGTCGCCAAGGAATATAGACGGCAAATTTTCCAAAAACGGATAGAATTATTAGCAGGCAAACTCACCCTGCCAGCCCGTTACCACGGCGGATTACTGTTCGGCCAGCTTGTTCCTCGTTTCGACAACCGCATTGTTGAACAATGTCCTTTTACGTTTGCCAGTATCAATCAAGCAATTCTCGACAAAGATGAGAGGCCATTGAAACCATTTAAGTTGACCGTTAAGCAAATCATGGCGTCGCGCAGACAAGTGAAAGGCGAGTGGGAATCCGATGCAACTCTTGCCCAGCGCTGGGCAGGCAAGCTAGCAAAAGTTCCCAGCAAAAACTGTTTGGAGTTCCTCGATTATCGCTGGGCAATGATTATTGCCAATCTACGCATTGGCTTTGAAGGCGAAACCTTCCGCAACGCCGATGGCAAAGAAACCAACTTGCGTCCGCTCAAGCCAGACGAACGCCTAAGAATCGATGCCGAGGGGCGAAAGCGTGGTTTTCTCAACGTGGAACCCGATAAAGCTGGCAAAGACGGGTTCATGCGTCTTGGGAAGAATGAACTCCGTGAGATTGTCATAACGCAAACCAATTGCACTCGCCACAATCTCGATAGTCTTCTGCTCGTGCCGGACATCAAGGAAGCGTTGCGCATCATGCCGGTGAAAGGATCAAAAGAAGCATTCAGAATTGTTTGGGGAGCCTTTGGTCCACCGAAACATGACAAAGAGACGGGAGTTTATCAGGATGATCCATTGCGACTCCGCTTCGCCATCCAACTATTGCGAGGAACGAAGGACAAGCCTCGATTACTGACAATTGCCGAGATCATCGTTCAACTTCAGTCTTCAGAAGTAGTGAAGAAACATCCGGCGGCAACAGAAATTGTGGGTCGGATCGAACAAGCCGCACGAAAGGAGACCAGCGACAAACGGGGAAATCTGAACGAGGCCATGCTGACGGAATTGATGCACGCCAAATTCAGTTGTGAACGGCTCAAAGGCCGCGCGCGGTTTGGGCGGCATAAAATGCGCGAAGCTATCCAACAGGTGATGCACAAGGACAATCCGCTGCACCCGTTGGAAAAAAATGGCTGCCTTGAACAAACTGAGGCCATCAAAGAAGCCAGCTTGCAGAAATCCCTGCCTGACTTGACAAACAATCATCTTGTTCGTCACCGCCTACTCATCCTAGCTGGCGACCGGCAGGCAGCACCGAGTAAGAAGCGCAAGGAAGGATTGTTGGACCACATTATTCAGGAATTTGCCAACGGCGACAAAAAGCTCATTTCACGGATTACCATCGAACTCGCCCGCGATTTACAAACGATGTCGGGAATGACGAATAAGGGAAAAGCCCAAGCGTTGTCGGCGCGGCACGATCACCACGATAAAGTTTCAGAGGAACTCGCAAAAAAGCTTGTGGGTGTGACCGACTCCAAGGGTTGCCAGGTAGAAATTACGGCCGGGCTGATTAGAAAAGCACGTATCGCCGACGATTTGAATTGGATATGCCCCTACACACGCCAAATCATTGAACCCGCTGATTTGGTGCGATTCAATCCGCGGCAATTAACAAATCACGCTGTTCAAAAGGACCACGTAATCCCGCGAACCAAAAGATTGTCTGACGCTCTGGAAGCACAGGTCATTACTTTTGCGGAAGTGAACTTGATGAAGGAGGACCGAACAGCTTTGCAGTTCGTGAAGGAGTTCGGCGGGGATCCGGTAAGAGGTCTTCCAAATTTGCATGTACGCACAGAGGCGCGGTTCCGGGAATTTGTCAACAATCTCTGGCCGCCCGAAGCCGTTATTAAACGGGCCAAGGCTACGGGGCGGAAGCTGACCGATGATGAAGCGCGGTGTTGGCGGCGAAAGCAATTGATGTTGACAGAAAAATGGGAGGAAAAAGAATTCACCCCGGCAGACCTTACTAAAACTCGGCACTTGGTCAAACTGGCGGCGCAACAATTGGAGCGTGCTTTCCATGATTTCCCAATTGAGCAGCGCCCGCCCGTCATTTGCATCACAGGAGCAGTAACGGCTGCATTCCGCGACAAAACTTGGAAACTTATCCGCGAATTGGCAGCCGTGCATCCTGAAGTCAAAAGGGCTGCGGATGAGGAACAACTGGCTAGAAAAGCTGGCCAGGATTATAACCTCAAAAAGAAAATTCGTGAAATTACCAGCCTGCATCACGCAGTTGACGCCATCGCGCTCGGCCTCGTGACCGACTTGCTCGTGCCGCTAGGACACGGCTCGCTGAACAACGAATTGGTACGCTTCATTATTAAAACCAAACTCACAGCAGAGGAACGCCAGCAGTTCGAGGCTTTACGCCACCAGTTGCGCCTGCCCAAGTTTTATCAATGGTCAGCCGAGCAATGTGATGAACGGAATCAAATGCACCCGGCCACCAATGGCAAAGCTATGCTTTGCCTAAATGAATTGACGAAACCACTTAAACAGGAAATCCAAAACCAGCTTCGGAAATGCCGAGTTGTACAACACATTTCGGCCGACCAGGGAACTTTGGACTGCGACGAAACCTTATACAGAGTTTTTGATCCACACGACAACCACTCAACATCCCAAAAGGTGCGCCGTTGGTTCGAAGAATTGCTTTCGTCCGGCAAATTAGGGAAAGTTAAAAAGCTTCCTGATCCACATGACCCTTCGGAACCCTTGGTTCTCCTTGTTTCACGTAAACGCCGAGGTGCTGGCGAAAAAACAGGCGGCAAAACTCTCCACGACACAGGGCGGCAATGGTGCTGGCACTATATGCTGGTTGCCAAGGACGCCGTCCAAGGCCTTTCGGAAATTAAATTGTCTGCCATAAAGGCGGCCAAGCCGTTGGGGAAAAATTTTGGAGTAGTTCAAATCGCCAAAGATGGTCAAAAGCCAGTGTTCAACATCGTCCGACCATGCAGAGCTTACGAACAGCTAAATATGTTCCGCCAAAAAAACCCAGATGCTCAGATTGAGCTTATAAGAAGAGGCACCTTGATTGAATTAACCGAAGGAAATGGAACGGTAGTCCGTCTTCGCATTTTTGGTTCAGGCGAACGTCCAGGGCGGGGAATTTATTTTGACGCGGCACCTGCGGACGCGCTTGAAAGAATGAGAGAAATTCAAATTAGCGCATTCAAGGATGGGCGTGCCAAAATCCTTAAGAGCCGACTTACGGGTATTAGCGCATGTCCTACCACATCGTCAGCATAGACGCGCCGCAATGCTCGCTGAGTTGTAAAGACGGGCAGTTGACGTGCAAAACTGCGGAAGGCGAAAGGAAGCTTCCGCTGGAGGACGTGGCGTCCATTATAATCACCAGTTTTTCGGCGTCTATTCATAGCGAGCTTTTTTTGCAGGCGGCCAAGCATGGGGTGGCGCTGATTATCTGCGAATCGTTCAAACCGGTCAGCCTGGTCCTGCCGGCCAATCGTTCCACCGATACGCTGCTTTCCCGCGCCATGCTCAATCTCACGCCGCGCGCGCGGGCGCACTTGTGGCAGAAGACAGTGGATACCAAATGCCGCAATCAACTTTCGCTGGCGGAACACTTCGCGCCCGAAGTCGCGTTGCTGGCGAGCTTGCGCGAAACGGCGCTAGGCAAGAAGCCGCACAAGGAATCCATTTGCGCCAAAGTTTTCTGGCAGATTTTCGGCCATAGCCTGAACGATGAAGAGTTCACGCGCGACCGGGCGCGGGGCGGCTTGAATAATCTGCTCAATTACGGTTATGCCGTGCTGCTTTCGACGGTGCTGCAAAAACTTTTTGGAGTGGGGCTGGACCCGACTTTTGGCATCGCGCACGTCACCCGCGAACGGAGCACACCGCTGGCTTACGATTTGATGGAGCCTTTTCGCCCATGCGTGGATTGGCGGGTGATCCAATGGGTCCGGGAACATCCCGACCGGAAGGATTGGGAGGTTACGAGGGAGTTTCGCAAATGGGTGACGGGCTTTCCGCTGGAGCGGGTGGATTATTTAGATTTGACGCTGGAAATCCAGGGCGTCATCGAGGGCGTGGTGCGCGGCTTCCGCCGGGCGGTGGTGGAGAACCAGCCGCGCCATTACAAACCGTGGACACCGAAAAATTCAAAATGGGCTGGCTGATTGTCGCTTTTGATCTGCCGGTGGGCACCAGGAAACAGCGCAAGGCCGCGACGGACTTCCGCAATTTCCTGATTGATGACGGCTATCAGATGGTGCAATTCAGCGTGTATGCGCGGGCCTGCGTTTCGTTTGCGCGGCAGGAAACGCATCTCGAGCGGCTCAAAAAGAGCCTGCCGCCGGAAGGGAGTGTGCGCGCCATTTTCGTCACGCGCGCGCAATGGGAGCGGTCGTATATCATCCAAGGATCGCCCGCCGCTGAGGAGGACCCGGAGGAATTACCGGAGCAAATCCAACTCTGGTAAAACACGGAAGAGGCACAAATCCAGCGGTTTACACCGACGGATTGTGCCTCCCCCGTATTTGGAATCAAGGCAAAGCGACCAATTCCCCCACCGAAGCCGACAAGGTATTGTGCCTCCCCCGTATTTGGAATCAAGGCAAAGCAACGCGTGAATGACCTCAAACAATTTCTCATTGTGCCTCCCCCGTATTTGGAATCAAGGCAAAGCCACAATCCCCGCGCACGTCTGCACCATTTTATTGTGCCTCCCCCGTATTTGGAATCAAGGCAAAGCAGGCCGCCTGCGCCGCCGCCTCGCGGAAGAATTGTGCCTCCCCCGTATTTGGAATCAAGGCAAAGCTGTCGGTGTAGGTTCTTTTCACAATGGCATATTGTGCCTCCCCCGTATTTGGAATCAAGGCAAAGCGCCGCCGAATAGGTGGATGACCCGGTAAAGATTGTGCCTCCCCCGTATTTGGAATCAAGGCAAAGCGCCAAGCCAGCCGGGCCCACAACCGAAAAAATTGTGCCTCCCCCGTATTTGGAATCAAGGCAAAGCCCATCATATGAATGAGGGCTGCGTCCCAATATTGTGCCTCCCCCGTATTTGGAATCAAGGCAAAGCGCCGTGGAACCGGGCAGCGCGCCGATCAAGATTGTGCCTCCCCCGTATTTGGAATCAAGGCAAAGCCAGCTTAACGCATGGATGATGCGATGGTTAATTGTGCCTCCCCCGTATTTGGAATCAAGGCAAAGCATGCGTTGTCAATTTGACACGCTTTATTTGATTGTGCCTCCCCCGTATTTGGAATCAAGGCAAAGCTGATATTGAGCACGATGTAGTCACCATATTATTGTGCCTCCCCCGTATTTGGAATCAAGGCAAAGCACACCAAGTGCATCCATCGCAGACCGGCCAATTGTGCCTCCCCCGTATTTGGAATCAAGGCAAAGCTCATCGCAATTAGTAATGAATAAACCTGTCATTGTGCCTCCCCCGTATTTGGAATCAAGGCAAAGCCCGGGAAGCACGCCAGTAGGAGGCGGCGGCATTGTGCCTCCCCCGTATTTGGAATCAAGGCAAAGCAGTTGCCAGCCGTGTAAGTCACGCTGGTCGATTGTGCCTCCCCCGTATTTGGAATCAAGGCAAAGCCGCCGAATGGCGTGGCCCCAACCAACAACGATTGTGCCTCCCCCGTATTTGGAATCAAGGCAAAGCGTACAACGGACACCGCAACCATGCCTATGTATTGTGCCTCCCCCGTATTTGGAATCAAGGCAAAGCCAAGACACAGAAAGAGAGCTAGAAGAACTAATTGTGCCTCCCCCGTATTTGGAATCAAGGCAAAGCGCCAAACCTATCATTGTCAACAATTCCTTCATTGTGCCTCCCCCGTATTTGGAATCAAGGCAAAGCACATTGTGCAGGGCAGGCACCCAGTCCGCATTGTGCCTCCCCCGTATTTGGAATCAAGGCAAAGCTGCAGGCAGGTAAACCTCGCCTCTTGCCAGATTGTGCCTCCCCCGTATTTGGAATCAAGGCAAAGCCGAGCTGTCGCAAGAATTGCGATCGGTCGAATTGTGCCTCCCCCGTATTTGGAATCAAGGCAAAGCTGCCGGCACTGGAAGGAATTGTTGACAATATTGTGCCTCCCCCGTATTTGGAATCAAGGCAAAGCGCTGGCTGGCCTGAATGGCCCGGACGGCCTATTGTGCCTCCCCCGTATTTGGAATCAAGGCAAAGCTTGGTTGTGATGGCATTTCCACCGATGGTTATTGTGCCTCCCCCGTATTTGGAATCAAGGCAAAGCCAAATCCATGCGCGCCCTGCAAAACACCAAATTGTGCCTCCCCCGTATTTGGAATCAAGGCAAAGCACAACCTGATTCAAATGGCGAGTTGACTCAAATTAAAAGACCCCGGGGAGTGAAACTGAGGGGAGGCCAAA
>Ga0206858_1012_pt2 | contig 54367 bp, 61 predicted proteins | sample Alteio_BWOrgCont_46_FD_152622 | JGI IMG/M metagenome (GOLD analysis project Ga0206858, IMG submission 152622) | Enriched cells from forest soil in Barre Woods Harvard Forest LTER site, Petersham, Massachusetts, United States -... | ecosystem: Environmental > Terrestrial > Soil > Temperate forest >... | reverse complement strand
ATCTTTTTCATTTATTCTTCTGTTAATTCTTGCCAAGTACAGCTACATAGGCCCTTGCAAGAGCACATCTTAGATAGCGCATAATTAGGGGGCGAATAGCTCAGTTGGTTAGAGCACCTGCCTTACAAGCAGGGGGTCACAGGTTCGAGTCCTGTCTCGCCCACCATTCGTCTTCGCTCTCGCGAGCTACGACGCAATGTATCCGACATTTAGAAGACGAATGCCGCGTCGAAGCCGATAGGCGTAGACGGGCTTTACTAAAGCTTCGTATGGCAGGCCAGTTTATCAAAGGAATATAACTGTATACGAAGTTGGCTAGCTTAGCACAAAGCGAAGTATGCCCTTCGAAGCCTTGTCCTACGTAGCTTTAGCGAAGTAGGATGGCGTAGTAGGGCCACATTTAATGAACAAAAAGGCGCTCATCCTGAGGAGCCCGTAAGGGCGTCTCGAAGGATATGAGCGCATCCTCTATGAAATATGTTCCTCGATAGCTCAGTTGGTAGAGCAAACGACTGTTAATCGTTGGGTCGCAGGTTCGAGTCCTGCTCGGGGAGCCATTTTCCAGTTTCACCCATTTTTACCATCTCTTTGAATATCGGTTTAAGCTCTAGATCGATGTTCCCGTTATCAAAAGAGCAGTTCGATGTCACCAAATTAATCAACCTACGTTTTTGTTCAGCATTTTGCGCTTTGAATAATCCAGACGCCTTATTCGCGAGTTCGAGGACAAATTGTGCACTCTCCAAGTAGTGAGTGTCAGCCTTCTGGGAAGCAAGCAGCTTAATCGCCAAATTTTCTTTTTCTGACAGCCACTTAGCATTTTTCTCCCGCCAAAACTCTTCGCTAATCTTGCGGTCTAACATATCTTCATATGCCTGGTCGGTACGGTTCTGAAGTGTCTTGATCTGCTTCTCGATTTGCTCCACGCTGTGGTTATGGAATTCTACTTTGTCCTTAAAGCTTTCTCTCATGCCCGTCAGGATCAAATCTTTAAGGCTCTCAGACACATGGATACTCTTCAAAAGCTTCTCAATTGCTTCCTCTATCGCCTCTTCTCTGATGTATGGCTGTCCGCACTTACCCTTACTGCCAGTACAGCGATAGTAAACATATTTTTCTTTTTTGATCTCAGCGGTCAACATGCACTTACATGAGACGCAACGAATAAGGTTTGTGTAGGGAAACAGTCCTTTACGCGACTTGCTCTTGTGTGGATTGATGAGTACCGATTGCACCTGAGCAAAAAGCGCCTTATCAATGATGGCAGGATGGGACGCATTCTCATACTTCTTACCCTTCCAGTAAAAGACCCCGGTGTAAAACTCATTCTTCAAAATCAGCTCTACAACACTTTTATAGAAAGTCTTCCCACTCCTATACACCATGCCTTCGGCAATCATATGCGTACGTAGCGTTGACAAGGAATAGCTGCCGGTGGCGTATAGCCCAAACATTTTCTTAATAAACGGCGCCACCTCTTGGTCAAGCGCTATGACCTTTCTGCCATCGTGCCCTTCAATATTTACATACCCATAAGGAGCAACTGACGGCCAAGTACCTTGCGCTGCCTTCTCTGCCATGCCCTTTTTAGTTTCCTCTGACAGGTTATCGACGAAGTTTTTTGCCATGAGAGCCTTAATACCAAAAATGAATTTTTCATTTGAACGTGAGTCCTTGGTTAGGAGCACGTTTTCTTTAACAAGGTGGATGCAAATATCTGAGATTTCAATCAGTCGATCGATTGATGCATAGTCAGCAATGTTTCTTAATAGCCGATCAGTCTTCTCCACCAAAACATGCTTGATGTGACTGTTTTCTGCCAGGTAGATTAACATCTTATTAAACTGTGTACGTCCAGCCCGTTTCGCTGTCTCAATATCGGTGAACTCCTGCATTACCGTATAGTTGTTCTTATGCGCATATTCTTGTAGCAGCTTTAACTGAGCGGGAATTGAGTATCCCTCGGCCTCTTGTTCTTTTGATGATACCCGAGCATAGATGATGACGTTGTTCATTGTAGTTAATCCTCTTTATCATGCCCTATGTTTTGCATAGCCTTTAATACCCGCTTGTCAGCAGCGCTTACGTTGTTGATATAGTCGTTAATAAGCTCAACAACAACGTCTCGCATGCTTTTATCAGTAATAGCTGCCAGGGCCTTAAGCTTTTTATGATCCTCTTTTGGCAGGTCTATAGTGATACGTGACAGTTCATTTTTTGTGCTCATAGCGTTCTTTCTGGTTCATGTCGTACTCGTCTTTAATCAATGCCTTGCCAGTATACCAGAAACACAGAAATCCGGAAGTTATATCTGCAACAAGTTAAGCCAAGGAGTGCGTATAATAGATGATATTTGGCGTTTTTAAAAAATCTCAAAATATACTATCATAAGAGTGTAAGATTAGAAACCATAGGTTTAAGAAAGGCCGCGGCTATGAATTTATTAAAAAAAGCACTTGTGTGCGCAGCTATGCTTGGTTGCATGCAGCATAATGGCAATGCCATGAACCTTGGAACAAAAGTAGTCCTTGGTACAGCGGTTGCTGCCGGTATCGGCGGGATAGCGTCGTACTATCTCTACCCAACACGCTTTCCAACCCCTACCGGATCTTTTGGTGTAGGGACAGTAAAGCATTTCCTCAGGCACGCAGATTCACCCGACCTTACCGTACAATTTTGGTATCCAACGGACAACAAGCTACAAAAGGCAAGCGTGCCGTGGAGCTCCGATTTTGTTACGGCTATAAAAAAAGCATATCCATCGGCTAGGCTACTCATTGGATGCAATAGAATACTTACTCATGCCGAGCCATGTGCACCCATTACTCAGTCCCAAGATTCTTATCCTGTGATTATTTATTCACACGGTTTACCTGGATACCCGGGTGAAAACTTGTCGTTATGCGAGGGCCTTGCAAGCCATGGCTATATCGTTGCTGGAATTGGCCACCCATGCGAAGAATATCGTAAAAAGGCTCGCGGGCCTCTCTCTTTTGATGAGAACCAGGTCCTGTCAAATCAAGAAGCAGAACGTTGGATTGTTGATGCACAGCGTGTACTTGATTACCTTGAACAGATTAATGTACAGCCAGTGGATAACAGATTTTATGACAAGCTTGATCTACACAATGTTGGCATGGCCGGGCATTCCTTTGGTGGATCTACCGCAATACAATTGTGCCGACGTGATAAGCGATGCAAGGCAGGCGTCAATATGGATGGGTTTCTGTATGGCGCACAACCAACAGCACCGTTCAAGAAGCCCATTATGTTTTTACTGAGTAGTGAGCTTGCAGGACTAAGATCATTGCCCAAAGAAAGGATAATACAAGCCTTTCAAACACAAGAAAACTATGAAAAGGCATGTAATAGTGACCGAGGTGACTTTGCTGCTATAGCAGATGCAATTGGTAAGGACGTATACAAAATTGTCATTAAGGATACTCAGCACAACGCATTTGTTGATACTGCGCTACTGCGGGACTGTTCTATATTCACAAGATTTTTTGATTTGAATACAGGACCTTTGAATAGCTATCGTGCGCATGAGATTATGAACGCTTACGTGTGTGCCTTTTTTGATAAATATTTGAAGAATGAACAACCGGCATTGCTGGATGAACAACAGGCACGGTACCCAGAAGTTGAAATGCAGCGCTGGGGGTAAAAACAAAAATAGTGCACATTTTATAACTACTGAAGGAACATCATGATTAACATACATAAAAACATAGTGGTTGCTTGCACACTACTCATAGGAATATCATATCACGTACAAGTAAAAGGAGATTATGTGAATAACAAAACTGTAAATCCAACGCCTGCAAAGCCATTACGGCATCAGGAACCACAATCACCGTTTCCATATAATGAACGTGAGGTAAGCTATGAAAATAAAGAAGCAAGCGTCGTACTTGCTGGGACGTTAACAATACCTCAAGGTAATGGACCATTTCCGGTTGTTTTGCTTATTTCCGGTATGGGAGCAATTGATCGCGATGGAACATTTAATGATCATAAGCCATTGCTAGTATTGGCCGATCATTTATCCAGGCAAGGAATTGCGGTTCTGCGCGTTGATAAACGAGGTGTGGGTAAATCAACTGGCACATTTAATTTTACCATCACGAGCGGCGATCTTGCCGCTGATGTCCTTGCAGGGATTGCATATCTTAAAACATGTCCAGATATTAATCCTTATAAAATCGGGTTACTTGGCATAAGCGAAGGCGGACTTATCGCTTCAATGGTCACAGCACAGTCAAAAGATGTAGCATTTGCAGTATTACTATCTAGTGCTGTTGCTAATAGTATTGATAGTCTAGTAGAGCAAAGCGCAACACAATTGCGTTTTGATGGTGCGTCGGCAGCAATGATAGAAAAAGATAACACAGTACGCAGACACATTTTGGAACTAATACATCAAAATGGTGATACCACCCAGACAGAGGTGCAGCTGCGTCATCTATTAACTGATTATTGGAATGAGTTATCGGATGAGCAAAAAAGTGAGGCTATCAGGTTGCCTTTTGCCTTTGCACAGCCAAAGTTTGATGCATTTATAGGTATGTATAATTCTCCATGGTACCGGTTTTATGTAACATATAATACGTCTGCTGCATTATCTAAAATGCATGTACCACTGCTTGCGCTTAATGGTACGCTTGATTTTATGGTTCCTCAGATCGTTTTTAAAGTAATTCATAAAGCTATGGCCATAGCAAGCAATAAGGATTATACAACAATTGCAATGCCTAATCTTAATCATGCACTTCAGACATGCGCAACGGGCGCAATTAGTGAGTACGCAAAGATTGAAGAGACGATTGCGCCAATAGCCTTACAAACTATATCCGAATGGATTCTCAAGCATGTTGCTTCACCGTTCCAACGACCGAGTGGGCCATACGGCGTTGGTACGGAAACATATGGCATCAAGGCGTCACAACAGCAGGACAAGAACAAAGATGCTCTGCAGCCACGAGACCTGACGATACAATGTTGGTATCCAACAGAGCAGAAAGTATCACGGCCAATAAATCCCTGGGCCCCAAGATTTGCGGCATTTCTCGAGCAGCATGCTGAGGTTTTTAAACAGCTGGAACTTGGCAAGCTTCGCACCTATGCGCAATCCAATGCTCCGATCGCAACAGATCAAACCAGTTACCCAGTCATTCTATATTCGCATGGCTCCAGCCAGATGGTTGGTGATAACTCATCACTGTGTGAGGAACTTGCAAGCCATGGCTATGTTGTTATTGGCATAGATCACCCGCAAGAAGCCATACGAGAGTTCTTTAGCAAGGGATTTCCTCTTTACAACGAGGTTAAAATTCGCATGGAGAATGATATGGAGCAGGAGATTATTGATGCAGAGTGTGTCCTTGAGTATCTTGAACATTTGCCAGCTGATAACATACTTGTTGGCAAACTTGACCTGCAAAACATTGGTATGGCGGGTCACTCATTTGGTGGTACCGTAGCAGTGCAACTGTGCCGTCGTGATAATCGTTGTAAGACAGCCATCAATATGGAAGGGCCGCTGATTGGCAAGGATGCCACCACGCCATTTCACAAGCCATTGCTGTTTCTGCTTGGCAGTGAAAGTTGGCTATCCAACCCAATGACCGAAGAACAGATTATTCAATGCTTTCAAACAAAAGAAAACTACCTCGATGCCCAGCAGTCATACAGGACTGCTATTGATGTCCTGGCAAGTGCAGCATGTGATGATGCACATACTGTCGTTATCAAGGGTGCTGATCATAATGCATTTGTTGATCTCGCGCTTATAGCACAGCATTCGCCCATAGATATGCGCAGTGGCTCGCTTGATGCGCAGCGTACGCATGAGATTATGAAAGCGTATGTCTGTGCCTTTTTTGATAAATATTTGAAAAATGAACAACCAACATTGCTGGATGAACAACAGGCACGGTACCCAGAAGTTGAAATGCAGCGCTGGGGGTAAAAAAAATGGCTTGGGCCTTGTTAACAAAATTGGGTGTGCTATGAAAACGAATACGTACAAAATTATCGTTCTAATTGTCATCACATTAATAATTGCGGTCTTCGCATTTGCCCGGCCATACCGCGTTCCAGGTGATTGTATGGAACCTGCGGTTAAAGATGGCAGTTCTGTCTTCTTAAATCGAACCTTGCCATATCTACGACAATACCAGATAGGCGACATTATCGGATTCAAGCATGAAGGGAAAGCCTGGATATCCCGCATTGTAGCATTAGAGACTAATACGATACAGATTATTGAGGGCAGCATAATCGTGAATGGTGAAGCCCTTAATGATGCCGGGATTTGTAGAAGTTGGCCCAACTGGAAGCATGGTGTCTATGCCATCAATAAGCCTCTTCAAGTACCGCTAGCCCATGTTTTCGTACTATCAGACAATCTCTCCGCACAGCACGATGACAGCCGTGTTTTTGGACCGATAGCAAAGAAATCCATCTTAGGGCTGGTATGGTAATCGTCAGCATAATTAATTTTATACAAACGGGGTATCTATGAACATAACAACAACAGCATTACTTTGTGTAGCACTAGCCGGTACCTTTGGTTATGTCGCACGTGCCAATCAAGAAAAACCAAAGGCTGGCAATCTTATGAAAATTATTGGTCATCGAGGGGCCCCTACCTACGCAACCGAGAACACCATAGCCTCATTCCAAAAAGCTATAGATCTTGGTGTTTGGGCTATTGAGCTTGATGTGCGCAGATGCAAAAGCGGTCAGCTTATTTTAATGCATGATGCGGATATTGATCGTGTATCCGGTGTACATGGGCTTGTGAACGATATGGAACTTAATGAACTACAAGCAATCACGCTTAAAACGGGTGGGACGATTCCAACACTTGCAGAGGCTCTGGATAGTATTGGAGCACGTGTTAATGTTATTCTTGATATCAAAGAAGAGGGGCTTGCAGCCGACATTGCCACATTAGTGCATACCTACGTTAAAACAAAAGGTTGGAAGTATGATCAATTCTTCGCGACTGGCTTTGAACACCGCGAACTAAAAAAGATACATGACCTGATTCCTGCAATTCGATTGATTCCTGCAACTGCCGGTACCCCCTATACCCTTGCACAGTTTGGGCTAGAACTAAATGCTTACGCCATATGTTTAATTGATTTTGTTTTCTCAAAACCTTTATTTGATGATGCGCGTAAGCGTGGGCTGAATGTATGGGTCTGGGTTTCCAATGAGCACGCTGATAACATTAAGAAGTTTAAGTCGTTGGGCGTAGACGCCATTATGGTTAATGCTCCTGATAACGTTTATAAAGAGAGCTAAATGGAATGCCCCATAAAAAGAATAATCGTAGTGTGCTGGCTGGTACTTTTGGGAAGCCATCTCAATGGCATGATCAATGAAGCGCTGCGTCAACAATTATTGGACATGTGTGCTGAAGACCAACAGGTACGGCAAGCGCTTATTAAAAACGCTACAACAACTACAGAAATAGCAGTACAGCGCGTTGATGAGAAGAACCTTAAAGCAATGAAGGAAATCATTGCCACGTACGGATGGCCAGGGGTATCTCGTGTTGGTACTGATGGGGCACAAGCAGCGTGGTTATTAGTGCAACATGCTAGCGACGATCATGCATTTCAAAAACAATGCCTTGTACTTTTACAACAAGCAGCTGCTTGTAATGATGTATCATCTATTGATGTTGCCTATCTTGCCGATCGAATGCTTATTGCGGAGGGAAAGAAGCAATGTTACGGTACTCAAGTTGATATACTGCAAGGATGTATTACTGTATGCCCTATCGAAGATGCGGAACATGTTGATGCACGACGAAAGGCATTAGGGTTGCAGCCTTTAGCGGAATATTTAAAAGAGTGTCAACGGATTTTAATCAATAAGCACGAAGCTTGATCAATCTATTACTTAATGCAGCGATATTTCATGATCCCCGCATGTTTTTTATAGCCCTTTGTCACTATCATTGTTGGTGTGCTAAGGTCTGATTTGCGCCACCTGTAATGATAAAACATTTCTGTATACGATGGACCAAACCACTTAATTAATGATAATTCGCTAGCATTATCATTATCAATCGGTCTAAACCCAATACGTTCAAATCCATAGGCCTCATAAAATTTAATGGTTTGATCGTTTGCAAAACGAAGTGGTGTAACATCGCATATGGTAATGGCAGGAAACTCGGCAAGCGCCCTATCAATTAACTGTTTACCAATCCCCTTTCTTCGATATGCTTTGTCTACCATCAACAAATCAAGCTGGATACTTCTTTCATCTGCTTTATCAAAAAGGAGTAGGCCAACCGGCTTATTCTCTTCGACATTATAAGCAGCCAATAGGCGCATATTGTTGGATAGGCTAACTGCATTAGCAAAAAGCTTTTGATCTGCAATTAACTCTTCTTCAAGCATTTGATCAACCTGGTTGCCCACCGGCACATGAGTGTAACCAGCAAGAAAAAGTGGCTTCCAGTACTCAAATGAGCATTGACGATCAAGTTCTAAAAGCGCGGTCAGATCGGCTTGCTGGGCCAACCTGAGTACTATACCCCCAACGCAGGTGTGCATTATGCAACTGATTAGTATTAAGACACTAAATCTTCGATTCATTGTTCTCCTAATCCCCATACTCTGATCCTTTGATACCACTAACTTTTGGTAAAGTAGCAAACGTTGCAACAGAAGGTCAACGTTTCTCAATCTTATGCGCATCAGACACAAACATACCCTTCCATGCCTCACTCAAGTCAATATCCAGCTCACCAGCAATTGCAACCTTTAGCCCTGTAAAAGAATTAAGATTTTTTCAGTAGCCTTAAAACCTTTTTTGCACCATCGTCGCCCTGCTTCGCGGCCCTTTCACTCCACTCTAATGCCTTTGCATGATCTCGCGTAACGCCTTGGCCTAAATAGTAAAGGCCTCCTAAGGTTGTTTGGGCCTTAACAAAACCTTTATTCGCCGCCTTTTCAAACCACTTGAAAGCCTTCTTATAATCTTGACTAACACCTTTGCCTTCGTAGTAATAGGCTCCTAAGTTATGTTCAGCATCAGGATCAGCTTTTTGTGCCGCCTTTTCAAACCATTCAAAAGCTTTTTTATAATCTTGTGCAACACCCTCGCCCTTATCATAGCACACACCAACATTGTGTTGAGCTTGAGTATCACCTTGCTCCGCTGCTTTTTCAAACCATTCAAAGGCCTTTTTATAATCTTGGTCAACCTCGTAGCCATTATAATAGAAAAGCCCAAAGCTATATTGAGCTCTAGCAAAACCTTGTTCAGCGGCCTTTTTGAACCACTTAAGGGCCTCATGATAATCTTGAGCAGTACCATGTCCTTCATAATAGCAAAAGCCCAAATTATATTGAGCTTTAAGGTTGCCTTCTAAGGCGGCCTTTTTATATAACTTAAAAGCCTTATTTTGATCTTGCGTAACGCCGCGCCCGTTAAAGTAGCAATTTCCCAAATTATACTGAGCTTCAATATGACCCTGCTGTACTGCCTTCTCAAGCCATTCGAAGGCCTTTTTATAGTCCTGCGCAACTCCTTTGTCACCGTCATAATAACAAAATCCCAAAGCACCTTGAGCTTTAGAATTACCTTGCTCTGCAGCTTTTTGGAACCACTCAAAAGCTTTTTTATAATCTTGAGCCGCTCCTTGTCCGTTACTGTAGAAAGCCCCTAAGTTAAACTGAGCATCCCCATAATCTTGAAGAGCTGCTTTTTCGTACCATTCAAAAGCTTTTTTATAATCCCGCGTAATGCCATTACCACTATGGTAACAAACACCCAGATTATACTGAGCCTCCACATAGCCTTGCTGTGCAGCTTTTTCAAACCACTCAAAAGCTTTTTTTTGATCTTGTGTGATGCCATTGCCACTATGGTAACAAATACCCAAATTATATTGGGCAGAAGCGTCATCTTGCAGAGCAGCCTTTTCAAACCACTCAAAAGCTACCTTATAATCCTGTGCGGTACCATTACCCTTATAGTAACAACAGCCTACATTACGTTGAGCCCTAGCATAACCTTGTTGCGCGGCCTTTTGGTAACACCCAAAAGCCTTTTTATAGTCTTGTGTAATGCCAGTGCCTTCCTCATAGCAATGGCCCAAATTATATTGAGCTTTCGAATAACCTTGATTTGCAGCCTTCTCAAACCACTCTAAGGCCTTCTTATAATCTTGCTTAACACCTTGCCCTTCATAGTAGCATGTGCCTAACGCAAGCTGAGCCTCCACATAATCTTGTTGTGCAGCCTTTTCGATCCACTCAAAAGCTTTATTGTAATCTTGCTCAATACTTTGACCTCCCAAAAAATACCATCCACCTATTAGAGCTTGAGCCCTAGCAAGTCCTTGCTTTGCAGATTTTTCAAACCACTCAAAAGCTTTGTTATAATCTTGTGTGACATCTTGACCTCTATAGTAGCAAACTCCTAAATCACACTGAGCATTAGCGTCCCCTTGTAAGGCCTTTTGTTCCGTTTGTTGAAAAAGTATTGTATGGTCCTGATTATTTCTATTATCCCCGCAGGCTGAAAGCATCGTTGTCATGGCAAATAATAGACATGGAAGTGTTAATCCTAGCAAAATCATGGCTGCTCCTTTTACGTGCAAATGAAAAACAATTATTGATTCCCCCATACATTACCAGATCAATAGCTGTATGTATAGCGATCAAAAGTGGCGCAGACCATAAATCATGCAGTCGCAGATTTTTTGTATCGCATACGCTACCCTCTGTCAGCGACAAGATCTTTAGCCTTTTGCTCCCTAGACGGGACTCGGCCAGAATCGGGATACTCGGGAATCATCACCGTTATAATCTTGGTTTGACCGGCAGTTTCATCCTTTTGCTTCAGACTGATCAGCCATTTCCGGTACTCAGGATCGTATAAGGGAAGCATCTCAAGAGCAAGGTGCCTATCGATTGCCCCTTCATACACCAACCGTTTTAATCGGGCGCCTATTAGGCGTAAGGCTGTATCATAGGCGCTGGAAAAATACTCTGAGTGCTGTGAAAATTCGGCAAAGGTTGCCGGATTTATCAGTAGGCCAAGGGGGAACGAGTTTATATCTAGGGAATTTTCTTGTTGTGCGAACACAAGCAGGTCATCGGCCAGATGGCGATAATCCTCTTCACTGCCAAGCGTCTTTGCAAGCCGATTAGATACATCGTACATACTTTTTGATTTTTTTGGTATTAAGCTTTTAGGCCTGTTCATTTGACTAATTCCTCCAAAGATAATGATGTATTCCGCATAGTAGTAATGAGGCGTCGTTGCTCGGTGCGTTCCATCCGGGCAAGCTTAGTATATCGCCCATTTTTGACGGGCACCTTGCCCCCATGGTAGTGGCATCGGCCATTTTTTAGGGCTACGTGACGACATGGTAGGCCAAAATTACTTTTTGCTCGTGCACCGCAACGCGGCAGCTTTTTAAAGTCCATTTTGAATCTCATGAGATTTGCCCCGTATTTTACTCGTCTTGTTACTGACCATTAGCGACCAACACAGCGCCATCGTGATGCAAGGCATTGTACGCCTGGTTCCTGCTTCGATACCGCTGTAACATATCTAAGGCGTGATGAGACAATCGCAGCAGCATCATGCCCTGACCTTTGGCATTGGTATAAGTTTTTGTCATCGTACTCATTCCTTGCAGGTGTAGAACAATAAATTGAACCACCAGGATGACCTCTGTTGCATCTTCCGGACCAATTCCACGGATAAGTGCAATCACACCATTAAGACCATTATCATCAATGTCACTATCACCAGCATAGGCAGCCTTCACGGCCTGTGAAATAAGCATCCTGGCTGTATCGTCGTTATCGCAATTTATCGTCTTGATTAGCAGAGCAAGCTGATCGGCCTGTATTACTTCTTTAGCTTTCTTGGACATCCTGGCTCCTCATTGTAATATTGTGTTCAGTAAGACTCTTTAGTCTGTTTAAAACCCTATCCTGTAAGACTCTTGTTCTTGCCTACATTTCTTCGGTCCCCCCTGTAATTATAGCAATTGTCACGGGGCGCCTTCGAGTACCCCGAAGGCGCCACTTATGCTCCAGTTAACCGCTAAGAAAGTCTCTTTCTATACGCAACGCATTCACCAGTTTTGGTATCCTCTAAATATGTATCTTTCCAATAAACACCATCGTTATCATGCCAGTACGCAACGACCAAGGCATCTACCCTTTGTTGGCGCATATTGGCCGCTTCGGTGTCTATGAAAAGAACGTTAGCCAAATGCCCAGTACGACGCATCGCCTTGTCAATTTTCATATCCTTAATATTTTCAAAGCCATCCAATAAATAAGTGGTGTCGTTAAAGCCGTCTCCTAATCTTTCATTAATAAACATGTTCTCTGCATCAATGCCCTTTGGCAACCATTCTAATTGAATCAAGTTCGTCTTAGTCATTAATGACTCCTTTAAAAAAAATTATTTAACTGACGCTACAAATAAATGATCTTATGTCACCACCGCCTTTCGCATACTCACCTATATCTTTTCCTGTTTGTGTTGGATAGCCACTTTTGTTCATCATCTTGATCCCTCAAAAGTTGAATGGTTGATTCCTGGTTGAAATTGGCGTCAACCCGCCAAACATACGCTTGAATCATGCTTTATAAGTAACAGTACTGCGAGGTTGAAAAGTTGATAAAAATCTGCATGGCTCGCAATCATTGTAGTAACATCATAAATGCATACCTTACCTTTCAACTTTCCAACCTGGTATAACAATATATTAGCCAATGCGAATAGATCGGCATTCTGAGGGTTGAACAACAATGCTCAACCCTCTTTCAACCTATCAACTACGGGTATATATTCATAATCCATCTTTTTTGGTGCTTCTGTACATTCAATCCTTCCACTTTCAATAAGCGACTGTAGTATATGATCATATTCCTTGTGACCACCTTTAAGTTTCTTTGACTGAAGAAAAGTTTTCTTTTTTATGGGCAATCCGGTTGCTTGTACCTTTTGACATATCCATTCAAACAGCATGCGACATTTATATTGCTGTTCTGATTCACTAAGCTCTCCACCAATCAACTGAGCTGTCGACCTGATTGCGGGGAAAAGAAACTCTTTAGCCGCTATAAGTGCAGCATTGCTTATTTCTTTAGACTTAGTATCGATAAAAAGTTGCATAATCATTGCAATCTTGAGTAGATAAGGGCTCCAACGCTTAACGTATGGATCCAATAGTTCTTCGTTGTATAGCTTGGTCATACTATAGATAGCTAGGTGCAGTTCAGCAAAAAGAACTTCTGCTGAACCAGAAAGCGTATACTCACGCGACTCACTCATACCTTCTAACACCTTTTTCACTACCAGCTCTGCATCTTGGTCAACCATGATTTTTTGTGTTGGCAATGCCGGCGGAACCTCATCTTGATGGGGAGGTGCAAAAATCAGAAACCTAGGAAAAAAACCACCAGGAACGTCTGTTGGTTTTAGATATGCTTTTACCCATGTTAATGTTGAAACAGCGCATATAGAGAAGCACGGTTCATTAAGAATATGGTCTCCCTGTGTTCTTGTTTTATAGCGATAGCTCTGAGGGACATCATAAAGATCAGTCAATATACCCATGAGATCACTATTATGATTTTTATTTAAATTTTGAAGCCACGCCCCAAACTCACTGATTAAAATAACGCCCCTATACCCTTGGCCAAGATGCTCAAGAAACGCTTCGGGTGTGATTTTATCCGGCAGAACGATATTTTTAAGCGATACTTGCTGTATTTCTTCTTCTAAGACCTTCTTGCGTTTCTCATCAGCAGTGCGCAGCTCTATTTTTAATTCTCTAATGTGACTGGTAATAGATTTGGCATATTCTCTTGCTAACCTAGCGCCCTTATTCAATGCGGTTGTTTTGAACTGGCCACTCTTTGTGATATTGAGAATCCAAAGATTTGGGTAAAGCTTTTGAAAATAATATTTTTCTGAGATGGAGATGCATGTACCCAAAAATGCAGAGATTGTTGCTAACACCGAACTTGTTATCATTATGGGATGCGCATTGGTTGTGTTACATAGTGATGATATGTAGGTAGCAAGGGGTGCGGGAAGGTTTGCTAACGAAAAATCAGCACATGGATCTTCCTTTTTTAACAGGTCTGCCATAAATGCTTCGGGGAGCTTTTCAGGCACTGGCAAAGCATGTGGTATCATAAGCTGCCGTGCTACCTCTTCTAAGCCAAATACCTGGTGAATATCATTAAAATCTGTATACGCCTTTCCATTGGGATCGCAGCTCTTTTCAATCGGGAAAGTTGGCAATACAATTTTACAATGAAATACTTCAGCAGCCTTATAAGCCTTTGTCTTACCGGTCTTGTCATTGTCAACGGCGATGGTAATACTACTATTAGGGTATTTTCTTTTAAGATTTTCAATCACATCAAAAAGATTGCCGGAGTCAAATGCTATTACTACTGATCCTTCTAAATTAGCGGCCTGAGCCGCCATATAAACACTGACTCCAGTAGCATACCCTTCCGTAACAGTAATCGATTGTCCATCGACAATGTTGTGTAGCGCAAAGAAGTTCCCTTTCTTCTTACCCCCAGACAAAAATCTTTTATATGATTTGCCTTCAATATCCATCGCAATAAATTGTAATGAATGGATTTTGCTGTTCACATCGTAAAGAGGGATGACTAGTGAGGGATGATTACTAGGATCAAAGCAAAATTTCACGCCGATAGGCTTAATGCCTTTGGCCTCTAGATAACGCAAATACTCTTCAGATGGCGGTTTAATATTACCGAGTTGCCATATACGAGCAGCCTCCTGTGACGCCTTTTCATGACGTATATGCAGCTCTTTTTCAATTTCTGCATTGAATGCCTTCAGTGATGCAGCAATTACTTTATGTTCTTCTGGGTCAAATATATTATCTTCGTCCCAGGACTTAAATTCATGCTTTTCCCCAGTGCTCCATGAACCGTATATGCACCTTAAATATGGCTTACCACTTTTTGAAACACCTTCATAAGCGACATACCATTCGTCAGCTTTGTTCTTATTATTATCAGCCGAATACCTATAAAGTCTTCCTTGCGAGGCAATGATATGGTCTGGACAGGCTAGCCCATTATCTGCCATATGTCGTTTACACAACTCTTTCAAGCTCTGAACAATAGGCCTATGCTCCATAGTTATATTACTACTCATTATCACCTCGCTGTGTTGATAAACACCCATCTATATTTTTTGATACGGGCACAGTTCTTTTTTGCTTTGCCGCCATATCCCATTCAGCCAAAAGCGTAAAAAAATCAATAAGCAACTTAGCGTCCATTTGTGACAGCCCCTCTTCTTGCAGAAGTTTGTCTTTGTTTATATCGGTATTTCGCATTATGTTCCCACAGGCAAAAACAGGCTGTCTACTGACGCTCATAGACCTCTTGAAGCTTGGTAAACACTTCTTGCTCTATAAGGCCTGTGATCTCTTTATTGATAGGATGGAATATGGGGAGTGATGCAAAGGATGTCTTGCGTGTTGGGCAGGTCAAGCGATAGCCGCCATTGGGGCGTGTATAGACGCCGATGGAGCTAAAATAGAAATTGTCATCAAAGACAAAGCTTGCAAAGCCAACCAATCCATCTTGTGGCTTGATAGGTACTATCTGAATTTCGCTGATTTTACTTTTCATTATTACCCTTTCACTACATTTTATTAAGACGATTGTTTGGTATATGAGAAATTATAGATATAGTGAAAGGGTGATAGAGAGCTCGTATACGAGCTCGTAAATTTGTTGAAAGATTAGCAATGTATTGATTGAGTCAATGGTATGAATGATTTTGTGTTATATTTTTTCTAGCTGCGCGCAGCCCGTAAGGAGGATGTCTCTAGAATAGCAATAAGCTTATTGGATCAGGCCTGCGTACAAAGGATTAATTTTAACACAATAATTTTCGACTATAATAAAATGGGCTATATCAAATTCAAGAAATTCTTTGGCCAGAGAGATCTGTTGATTAATCCCCTCAGCCTTTTTAAAAACTCTGTCATAAGCATTCTTGTCGCCGGCGTAATATTTATCTCGCTTTTGTTTAGTAGTCTTTTTTGAATCAATATCGTCAATATCAAATTCATTGTTTGGGTTTTCTAGTAACCTTTTCAATAGGGAAGCAGTCCCTTGAGAAAATTCTCTAGTTTTATCATTAATCAAAAGCGTAAGCTTTGCTGGTTGCTTATCGTTTTTTTCGGTGTACTTAAAGCCGATACTCTTTATTTCTGATAATGCTAATGCAGGGACACTTATTATCTTCTCGGTCAAGTATCTACATATCTTTTGAAGATCATTCCTTAAATCGTTTTCTTCTCCGTAGTTACCAATCTCGCCATTAAAGACGAATAGCCTGGCAATACTTTTTAGTACATCAGACCTGACCAAGCAATCAATTTTTTCTTGCTCCCAAGCAACAAAGTTTGGTATGCGAAGGTATGGGTGGACAAGACGATCATCAACCGTCAATAATGCTGGGCCGCATAAATCCCTGCTCCTACCATAATAGGACCGCACAGCATCTTGTAGTACCGCGTATCTTGAAAAAAATCCTGGTATCCTCTCTGCCTCGGCCTGCATTTGTAGAATCAACGACGATGTTCGTCTTTCGGTAATGCGCAAAGGGTCGTCCTGAGCTTGACTAAGAATAACCCCCAGACCCATAAGTACTCGTGTAATGGTATCAAAATCAAAAAGAATATCTTCCTCAAGCTCCTGCTGCCTGACCACTGAATCTCTATTTTGGGTTTTGATAAACTCAATAAGCTGGGCAAGGAATGGCAGAGGAATAAGCTTTTTTAACTCAAAAGCGGCAAGTACAAGCGCTTCATCCTTGAGCGATTTTGAACCATTGCTAATACGCTTCAGTTTGTTGAGGTGTTGGGTGAGATGTTCATATCTTTCAGATACCATGGTGTTACCTTTTCATTACGTCTTTACAGATAATGTGCATTACCAGAACGATAGCACTGGCGGTTATTATAGCATTTTAAGCGACTTGTTTTAATCACCGCCAACAGTATAATGGTCGTGTTGTATTAATGTATATTGATAAGATGGTACGGTACGTAGGTATCTAGGCACTAAGCACCCCTTGGGCCGCAAATACCTGAAAGCCCTCTAGCAAATGTGTTCTAAGATAGCCCACAACAGGGAGCCATTCTGTTTGATCACCCATTTTTACGAATGTAGAGAACGGCTCACGAAGCTCCAGATGCAGCTTTTCACCATTCAGCGTTAAGTTCGAATGTACGAATTTCAAAAACTGCCTTTTTTCATCAACATTCGAACTCATGAATATCTCTTTTGCTTGCTTCGCAAGATCCAGTACTCTCTTTGCCGTAATCAGGCATGATTCATCAGCGGTAATATGATCGCTCACCTCAGCTGCAATTGCTCGCTGGCGAGCCTTATATTCTTCCAGTTTGAGATGATAGGTTTCGGAGTCAATACCACCATCAAGATGCATATCAATAAGCTTTGACAGTCTATTTTGAATGCTATTCAGTTCTTTGTGTAATGCCTCCTGAGAGGACTTAAAAAACTCCTGCTCGGTAGAGCATGCCTGCTTTAGATAGGTAACAACCCGCGCAATGTCCTCATCAGAGAGCCTCATCTTATCAAAACTTTTCATAAGCACTTTGAGCAGGACCTCTTCACGGATCCAGATCTTCTTGCAGATACCCTTGGCATTATTGCAGCTGTAATACACATACTTTTGTTTCTTCATGTCTCCGGTAACGGTACATCCACAAAGACCACATGTAATCAGACCACGCAGAAGAAGCGGCTTGCCGGCATACTGGACAGGCGCTTTGTTGTGGCCGGTCATTACGCCTTGCACTTGGCTAAAAAGCCACTCAGAAACGATTGGCGGGTACTGATGAGGATGCAGCTCCCCGCGCGTGCGCATGAAGCCATAATAGAATGGGTTCTTAAGCGTATACTCTACTCTGCTGGATAAAATTAACTTTCCCTTGGCACTTTTCAAGCCAAGCTTTAACATTTCCTCAGCTAGCGTTCTGAATGAATACGTGCCAGTCGCATAAAGTTCAAACATTTTGGTAACAAGCTGTGCAGCGCATGCATCAACCTCAATAATCTTCTTGCCTGATGGCAGCGTAACATTCTTATAGCCAAAAGGGGCCTGAAACGTCCACTTCCCCTCTTTGATGCTCTGATCCTTACTGCGCTTAACATTATCACCAAGTTGACGTACATAGCTTGACGCAAACAATACACCAATGTCCCATTGCATGAGCTGGGAACTATTAGCACTCTTATTGATAATGAGTCCCTCACGCAAAAAATGTAACTCCAGCTTTCCTGCCTTGCGCATCTCATCCAGCAAGGGCGTTTCACGAAAGCTACGCTGCAAACGGTCGACGGTATCTGTTACGAGTGCTATCGGTTCCTTTGACTTCTCGATATAGGTAAGGATCTCATCAAACTGATTACGTATGTCTTTGCTTGATGACTCTGTAACTTGAAACGTACGCTCAACCTGTAGATTCTTTTTGAATGTGTATTCGGTCAGCCTACGGACCTGAGAGGGGATTGACAGCCCCTCCTCCTGGTCCTTACTTGAAACACGTGCGAGTATAATTGCTTTCATGGTGTGTATAATCTTTATGTTTGTCGTATGTCTTGTAACAATGATTCAAGGTGCTCTTTATCATACAGCCGGTAGCTATTTTTTGGATTGCGGTAGACCTGAACTTTCTCAGCCTGCTCCCAATTTCTGAGCGTGTTAGGGGTAACACCAAGAACGTGGGCTGCTTCTTTTATGTTAATGTACTCATTAATTTTTTTCATAATGTCATAGTCCTATTGATAGGCATTAAAGAGATTATCACAACTAACAAAACAATGCATTTATAGCGTAAAAATCGATGTTTTCAGCTACCTTAACCATCTATTATCCATTGCCTAACATCGAGCCCAAGTGCAATAGCCTCACCGATATCTTTTCCCATTGGCGTAGGATATGCTTTGGCATGGGCATAGAGCCGCTGCCACTTTGCTAGCATCGCACTGCCGGCTTTATCATTGTCATAACAAATCAAAAGATGTTGGCTGGCTTTGGCGTAGTGGTCTGCTACATTGTCTGGGTTCTTTATATTGCTACCAACGGCAATCGCAAAAGCTACATCGCCAGCAACACTATGAACGGCATAGGCATCTAACTCCGATTCAACAACAAGTAACATCTTCCTGTTCGTTGAACCAATAATATTGAGGCCACTCATGCTCCCTGATACAGCCATGTACTTTGGCAATGTATCACCATCTTTATAATCATGTCGCCGTATCTTAATGCGCATTACATCGCCGTTGGATTCTATTGTTGGCACCACCAAGCCCTTTGCTAAGAACAACTGCTTCTCACCATCCACTTCCAATCCCCAGTCACCAAGGCGACGTTGTACGTCTTGCGGATTCCAACCAATCTTGTATCGCTCAACAGCTTCTAAGGGGATTCCTCGATTAGCCAGATACTTTAAAACATCAGGCTGCTCCATGATATTTTTACTAGCCCAATCAACAAATGCCTTCGCCTTATTCACCCATATCTTTGGCGGTGCCTTAACTGATTGTGGCACAAGGCCTTGAGGTTTTCTTACTTGCGCCGGCGATGATACCCGATAGGATCTATCTGGTAGAGTAACTCCTATACGCTGAGCAGCAAGCTCGAACGAAAGCTTTAAGAAATCTATGCAAAACTGGAGGGCATCACCATGCTTATTGCACTGACGACAACAATAATAGCCTACACATTTACTCATTATTCTATTCGGCTGTATAAAAAAGCGGTCCCTGCCACCACACTCAGGGCATGCTGAATGATATTCACCACCATGCGTAGAGGCCGCCCACTTAGGCTCAAGCCCACGTTCACGAGCCAATTCAAGTAAGATCATCTTAATTCTCCTAAAGTATAACTAGTCCAACTACATTATTTAACAGACCAACCTCAGTCCACCAACAACCTTCTTGGGAATCGTGTCCTGCTCCATGTATGTCCACCTGTCCAGCTTGTCCATAGATTTTGATCTCACAAGAAAATAGACAATGATTTTTTGTGAACATAAAAAACACTTGTCCAGTTGGACCGACTGGACTTATACGTCTTAGACGTGGTTTCCGAGAAAGGGCAGGTTGGACTCTCCTTGGACTAAATTTCATTTGCGCCTGGACCTGAATCGTCATCATGCCAAATTTCTTCACCTACCCTGTAAGCCTTACTAAATTCCTTTCTGGCTACATCAATACTTGGAACGCGATATTTTCTGGGGCGTTTACCGCTGCCTGGTCTGGATATTGTTATTGAGGGAATGCGCTCTTTAAACTTTTGGCAGAAAATATTTTTAGTTACCTGCTTTTCATTACTGCTGATACACCATTTCGAATAAAAGTCGTATAACATATCGATAAAAATGTCGTCCCATCCTTGATCCAGACTTGGCAAGTCATCACCAGCATAAAAAAAGCCTTCGCACAAAACATAATAAAGGTACCTGTCAGTTGAGCCTGCACTACGTAGCTTTATGGCAAATGAGTCTGTGTTAATCGGCAACTTTCGTGGGTTAAACCCAGTCAAATCTTCGTTAAGCAGATCATACAAAAGTGCCGCATACCCGCCATTTTCCAATTGATTTTGCATAGCCGCAAAGTATACCGTATCTTCCTTGTGGGCGTCAGAGACCTTTAAGACAAGGCACCGGCGGTCATCAGCATCAAGGTCAACCGGCCAGTCTTCGTTGCTCGTTATAACGAGGTGCTTATAGTTGCGAAGTGCAATTGGATCCTTACCCTTGGCTTCGATAAGACACGTTTGCTCAGTTATCATCGCCTTTAGCGCACCTGCTTCTTTTTTATTACCGCCCCACAGAGCCTCATTTGCATTAATGAGTACGCCGTTCTTGAGATGGGCGTTAAAGTGTGACAGCAGCTCAAATAAGCTACTTAACTTTATATAATGCGGCCCCAAAAGAAATCCTAGAGGGTCAATAAATTTATTTTTCCCAACTCCTTGCGAACCAATAATGACTAATGCTGTATGTACCACATCAGGGTACTGAAAAACATATGCTATCCACTTGCGAACAAACTTGTAGCTTGCTTCGTTACCAGAGCAAATATTATCTTTGACGTGCGCCCAGTACAACGAACAATCGCCCTGCGCAGGCTCTATAGCGTAACCCGTCCATATGTTGTAGCGCCCATCTACTGCACCAATGACCTTAGGGTCAAAGGTGATCCCCGCATACTTGCGACGCCTTGGGCTCTTCAGCCAAATATCAGCCTTCGATCGCATCTTCCCATCATGACACAGCACTATCTCATCCTCGTAATAAAGACGGAATGATGGCCTACTTTCAAGCGCAAAGTCCTTACCTCCAAATAAATCATTGTCCTTGTCAGTAAGAATATAGGTTTGATCAATACGCACTATCGCATGCTTTTTGTTTAGCTCATCAACAACCAAATCCTCTACGCCAAGCATCTTTCTTTGCTCTTCCAGGTCACTAAACTTGGCCTGTAGTTCAAGGATCTGCGAGTTTACAGCTTGGCCATACTCCTCACATGGCATGATAGACAAAAAGCATTCGACTGTTACCTCAGAACCAAATCCTAGGGCCTCCTTTTGTTGAATAAGCAACTGCTCTTGCTCATCTAAAGCAATGCGTACCCCTTCCAAGCCATTACGGCCCATCTTCTCTTTTGATTGCCTGGGAAGCTTATTTTTGCTAATATTATCCATATAAATCCTTATTTTGAGGGCCAACGGAAGTTTGGCCCTTTTCTATTTTCATACCATCTATTTCATAGGTCTAGAACCTCACCTTCTGGCAATCATTTCTTTACTCCAACAAATCGAGCAGGTGATACATTCCCATGCCTATTAATTTGGCGGATAGCCTCTAGCAATCTCCCTTTTATCTCAATACATTCGCGTAATAAAGCATTTTCAGTTGCACGAAGAATCATTAGGTTTGCTTGTTGTACTATGATTTCAGCTGCATTTTCATCATCAATTGCTGGCACAACATCTAAAAACGCCTTTATAGTGAACGATCCATAACCAAGCTCAATTCGTTGCGCAAGAAGCATTAGCTTTGTTGTAGTAAGATCATGAAGGGCTCCACGCATATCTTTCTCAAAATAGCCAGGTAAATCGATGTTCCTGCTTTGTGCTAAATCTTTATCTCTGTTAAAATAAGACATAACAAACTCACTTTCTGGCCGATTCATGTCGGCCTTTTTATTTTTTTTAACTACTTGGCTTAGCCACACTGGCTGAGCGCACCATACATTCTTCTTTTCGACTACCATTACCATCACCAACTAACCGCCTATTTCGCTGATCAACTTTATGGAGCAGCGCGAAGAAGGCAAAGAGGGCTGCATCTTCCGCAGTTGCTATAGTGGTTAAACGAAGATAAGGGTCGGTGATATTTTTTTTGTAATGCATGGTAATAGATTAATGGAAAGACAGCCCATTGCCGCCTGGTGGGAAATACGCAGGAATTTATCTTGTCAAGATACGGGAAATCGTCGGGAATTTTTTCTTGAGCAATTGTTGTATCATTCGATGCTTAGCACTAGCCAACAATACGCCTTTAGGTTAAGATTATACTTTTGTAAGGTTTTATAGAGTGATGAGACAACATGCCAGGTTCACAAAATTTTTATTCAAAGCGTCTAAAAAAGCCGTTTGCTGAACTTGGTAATCTTGCGGATCAATCTATCGCAGCAACAGGGTATGAGAGCTTCAGGATACTTTTTGACAAAGTTATGCCGCAGATAAATAAGACTGATCATGACTTACAGCACCGATGGAGCAAAGAAGGCGCTCTTGCAGAATTTAATGACCTTTCTTCAGCAGACAAACCGTGGTATGCCTTTGCATTACTTTTTTTCGCAGCAAAATACTGGCAAACCTCAGACCTTCCGTTTAATGAATCAGATTATGAGAATCATAAACTTCTACAGCAATACCCAATGGATTCTATACAGCATCATGAATTCTGGGTTGAAATGCACAACGTTAGAATATCCAATGTTAGGCAGCCAGGAACAGATACCAACACAAACAGTGACGGCTTTCTAAATTTGAAAAGCCTGAAAGGAGCCCTCGAGATCCTGTGCTATGATTTGTATACATATCAAAATCTTGCCAACCAAAAGCCACGCATCTCCCCTCAAATACCAGTTAATACAACAAGCCCCTATTCCATTGAAGCATCATTCGTTGGTAAGGATCTACATGGTACAAAGCTTTGGCTTTTACTTATTGTATGGACAAAGGGTGAAGAGACAACGGGATATATCTTGAAAAGCACTCCATCAAAAAGAAAACTAGACAATAGTATCTCTGAGCGGTGGAATTTGATAGAAAAAATCACAAAGGCGCAACCTGGCAAACTTATACAAGTTGATACTAAATGTAAAAGATATACAACAGCAAAGATTTTTGAAGGTACAAAGGTAAGCATAAAAGGCCAGATTGTAGCTATCTTATTTGAAAACCATAAAACTGATACGATCGCTCGCAGAGAGTGGCCCGTAATTCTTGAAGAGCTTCCAATAATTATTAATCCTAGAAACCTAGCTAAGGAGCTTGCATCACTTAAAAAATACAATCTCAAATATTTGTTGAATGATGATGATGAGCTATCCTCTCCCACAGACAAAGGATACATGTAAAAAATTGTCCCTAAAGTTCATCTTTACACGACCTCATCAGATCAATCATATGTGCCATCATAGCCAACATACACTTACATTTTCACATTGCTTTCTTCTGCAGTATACGGGCCATACTGCAAGACCTACTACCTTTTACCTGGCGCTGATGGTGAGCTTGGTATTTCCTCTACCATAACTCTAACCGAACCACGGCTTTCTTCTTTACCCATATTCTTAAGTCCCGCCCGCCACACAGTAAGCTCTTTCCAGTCATCGTCGTACATTGGCATTGATTGTATCATCATGTTTGCGTTGAGGCGAAAGGTAAGGGCGCCGATTTCACGGCGATTACCAATAACCATCATGGCAAACTCTCGCGCATTGCGTAGATCTTCAGACGCCTCTAGCCATCGCTTCCACTGGGTTGGAAGAATCCGCTTAAGGACAAGAAATTGTGTTATTGTTAGCGCACTCTCATCATCATCAAGCCAATCTACCAAGGCAATGGCGATCCCTTCCAGAAAGGTCAAATCAGTATCAAGAGACTTCCATGATTTTAGAAGCCCTTGCTTGCTAACAAGTTTTGTCTGCGAGGGCACTGTCGTGATACGATAATTAGTTTGATCCCACAGCTGCTTATGTATTGTTTGCGCTTTAACTGAGTTCATGAAGATCATCTCTCCAGCGCATCAGCTCTTGCATGTACTTTCTTTCAAGGATTGCTGTATTTGTGTAGCGACCGTATTTAAGATTCGCTTGAGCAGCATGCTTCTTGCCAGCTAATGTCTTTGGTCCAGTTGCTTTGCCACCATGCAACCTACATCGATTTTTAGCGCGCATTGCTGGCTGGCGGCATGGTTGATGATTGTTCTGTCTAGCCTTGGCACCACAGAGCTGTACGCTTGAATTAATTGGCATGGGGTACACCTTCACTTTTTGTTGCTGAACCCTCGCCCCGGTCAAGATGACCAGCCACTACTGCCTGACCACCGTTATTCACATTAACATGTTGTACCACCACTCGTTGCTCACCTTTACGACGATATTTGCTCAAAGTATCAAGCGTCTCGTTGTACAAACGCATAAGCTTGGTAGCACGATTAATGTTTCTCTCAGCCCCATCGGTAGATTGATCCGGTAATGCAGCTCTTCTCATGTACTCATTGTATTGGTTTGCAAGCACTAACAACCTGCTGCATAGCTGACCCTCTATAATGTCTTGGGGATTCATAGAGACAAGAGCTCCTACGGTAGCAGTGGCAAGGCTAGCAGCATCCTTACACTGGCCAGAAAATTGGGCGTTGATTACTTGATTTGATGCCATGGCAAGATACGCGCTGTTTGCTGACCCAAATGCGGCACACAGAGTTGCTTGGCTTAATAACGCATCATCCTTAATGGTCGATTGACCTATATCAAGCTGGGGTCTTACGTTAGTTTGTCCACTCTTTGGATCATGGTCCTGTTCATACGTAAGTGGCACATTCTCTTTAGCACCCCTTTCACGTAGCAAATTAACACGTTCAGTCTCAATAGCTCTTCGATCACCCCACCACTTGGCTTCCCAGGTAACAGTTGTTGTAGTTGCTTGACCAGCAGTATCCTGTTGAGTGATTTGATTCAGATCTTTTTCCATACCCGCCCCTTTTTGCTTCTTTAGACATAACCAATATAGTGATATGATCATTGCAATGATCATATCATATTAGCGTGTCTCTAGCAAAAAAAGTACGGCTACACCGAAGATGCGGTGTCATCAACAAGCCTAATCTCAACGCGCTCAATACCCTTGCCCGGCCGCTCACGCTTGAGCACTACATAGCCAACCTCTGCAGTAGAGTTAACATGTGTACCTCCACATGGCACTTGCGCAAAGCCATCAATTTTCCAGTAGCGACGCTGATTGGCAAGGTCTGAATAACCCTTTTCAATAGGTAAATCATTATTGATAATAGCGTTGTACTCGGTCAAAATCGCATCAAAGACCGTTGAGATATTGGTATCAGATTTAAAATCAATACGTGATTTTGTTTCAGCAATATGAGCACCAACTTTTTCGAGATGAAACTTCTGTGTTACAATTTCAAGCACTAACTCTGCTGCAAAATGTAAGCGCATGAGACGATTGCGCCTTGGCCAATCAATGATCATGGTAACTGTGTCACCTTGCGATAGGTTATGGCCAGCTGGCAGTGTGTAATAAATGAGATTGCCTTCCATGCGAGAGCCACCAATAGGAATTCCATTTACTGTTGCTTTATCACTTTCTTGGCCTCCCGCAAAAGAATAGGCTATGGTTTCATCAAAAAACACTTCGTTACCATGCACCGATGTAACACGTGTTATCAATGTATGTTGGTAGGGATTTTCCCAAAAAACTTTTTTCATCAATGTGCCCCCTATTCAATGCTCTTATATGACCGAATTTCAGCCTCTGGGTATCGTGCTATCTGATTATCCAACAATGCTGAGCTCTTTCCTTTCAGGTACCTATCAAAAAAATCACAAACGTATGCCTTAATAATCTCATGGGAACGGCTCACATTAAGCAATCCCGTTTCCATAGGTAACAATCGCATAAGCAATGAATGTTTTTTGACAAGCGCTAGATCAGAAAAAGCCCCATGCCCCGTACCGTTAATAGTGATTTTATAGGCATCTCTACCTATGGCACATACCAGTTCATCGAATGCTGGCCCATGCTCTTTACATGAAACTTCATAGTTTTCATGAGTTTGATAGCGCTTAAGAATTTCTTGTTCAGATAATGATGATGGCTTTATCGATTCACTGGCAAGCAACAACATACATGGTTTATGAAATGGTGACGTTGGCTGTTGACCATAGAGCTTGCCATCCATATTAATACATGCTTTGCAACGATGGTCACGGCGGCACATTTGAACGGCCGCAGCACCACCAAATGAATGGCCAAAGATACCAATGTGCCGTAGATCTAAATGACCATTAAAAATGATCGATGGCGTATGGTGAGTAGCAAGTGTTTCAAGATAATCAAGGACATATCTTATATCCGTAATCCACAACTCCATCTCCTTTGTTGCCAAGGTTTGTCGCTCTGTATAGGGTAATACGTCAGTATTGATAGTATTTTTAATTTCTCGTCCATCAGGAAACCGCACCACAGCGCTTGCATACGGATGACTAACACTTATCACAACATATCCAGTGCTAGCAAGCTCTTCGCACAATGCCGTATTATCATTAAGAACACCATGCCCAAGCCCATGAGAGTATATAATAACGGGATAATGGCCATTTGCTGTTGCTAGCGGTGCATGCTCTTGGGCGTATGTATATATGTTGTCTAATGCAAGAAGCTTACAAATACTATGATGTCTCTCTAAGAGGGCAACCCATTCTGGAGCCCATGGCATAGTTGCCTTACGTACTTTCTTATCTGTTGGGTACCACCATTGAATAACAAGCTCACGCTTTTGATCAGCATGAGGACTATGCCATTCTTGTTCATGCGGCATGGTGAGACACTGCGTTTGCGTTCCAACGCCAAAAGGTCCGGTAGGTTGTGGGAAGTGTACGGGAAAAAAATAGGGGGATATAACAATCGCACAAATAAACAACGGACAGCACAATACACCAAGCACAATTATATGCAACGTTTTCATTTAGCATGCCATTCCATGAGATATGTGTCGTAATAATTATTCTCATCACGAGTATGCCTTTTAAGCACTCCAACTTTTTTAAAACCAACTGACTCGTATAACGTAATAGCAGCCTCTTGTGTGCTTGTCACATGCAAATAGAATTTGAGTATGCTGCATGTCTTCGCAAGTTCTTGCAGGTATTGCACCAATTGCTTGCCTATTCCTTGTCCGCGATATGCTGGCTTAACCCACATGGAAATAAGATGTGCTCGATGGCCGCCTGTAAAGCCGGTATCGCGTAATAAGCCTATCATGCCAACAACATTATCATCTGCCAGCGCAAACCACATATTGGCCATAAAACTACGCCATTGCGCCTCTGTTTTCTCACATTCCTCTTCATATGTGCCACCGAATGCCAGTGGGTCACTTTTTAACGCTTCAAGGCGTATATCTCGATATGCTTGCCAGTCGCCAGGTGACAACTGTGTAATTTTTAGCTTCATAAATATCCGTAATTTGAGTAGCTACCACATTTTGTGTATACTTCTTTAACTATACAATGATTATGAATGTGGAGCAACCATGATAAATCCAATGAGAATGTGTATATTTTTTTATCTTTTTTTAATTTTTAATCATATGGCAGCATTGGATCGGTATCAAAATATGACTGAAAATCAGGTCAACCAGAAAATTGTTATAATTGGAGCTGGACTTGCCGGCTTGACAACAGCATATCGCCTTTATAATAAAGGTCTTGATATCCATGTATATGAAGCAAGAAATCGCGTGGGGGGCAGAATATTATCAGCTTTTATTAATGGCAACGTTGCAGAACTTGGTGGAGAAAATATTGCGGATGGAGGCAGTGCTGATAATATTAAGCAGTTAGCACAAGAGCTTGGATTGAAATTATTGCATAGCACATCGTCTTTCAACCATATCTTTCATTACAATAATATGCTGTTGCCGGTGCATGAACTGATTAAAAAATACGATTTTAACTCAGAAACGCTTAGAGACCAGCTTTATGCTATTAAAAAAACTTCCGTATCCATGCGTGATGTGCTTGATCGACTGTTCACATCAAATGATCCTCTAAAGATATGCCTGAGTACAAGACTTGCTGGATATGAAGGAGCATCAGTTGATCAATTATCTAGCGTGTATGTTGAAACGTTATATCATATGCTTCAGGGTGGTATTTGCGCAGCTCATCAAAACAATGATACCTTTTTCTCTCGCATTAATGACGGCAACAGCAAGCTACCTGAGGCTCTTGCCAAAAAACTTGGTGATAGAGTTCATCTGGAAATGCCATTGGCATCAATCACAAGGAATAAACAAAGCAAATATATTCTGACATTTAAAAATGGATCTACAACGACAGCAGACATCTTGGTTCTCGCAATACCCTGTCCAGTTTATAATGATATTGTGTTTGGCGAGAACGTTATTCCAGAAGACAAGCTTACAGCGATTAGGAGTATTCGCAACGGAAGCAATGCTAAAATTATCGTTCCTCTTTCTGGAAATTTTCCTACATCGACCATCTTTGTTAATGATCATCTTGGTATTTTCACGTTTGCTAAAACAATGATAACTCTCTATTTTACTGGGCAAGCAAGTCGATTTTTGCCACACACCATTGCTCAAACGTATGCTCAAGCTGCACCGCTTCTTGCCTGTGGATTTGAACAAAATTCTTTACCCCAGGAGACCCCAACTATGGCCCGTGATGAATCATTTGCTAGATATTCTGGTCCAGTTGGATATAGTTGGCCCAATGATCCATTTGCTCAAGGCACATATTCGTACATTGCGCCGGGGCAAGAGACATTGCTTACTGCTTTGCAGAAATATAATAACGTAACAGTCAAAGCTCTTTTTGCTCCAATTGATCAACAACTTTATTTTGCTGGAGAACATGTTTCAACATTGCTTGATGTTCCAGGAACAATGGAAGCAGCATGCCAATCAGGTAATCTGACTGCGGAGATAATTGAAAAATCATGATACACCCAATAAACAAATCTTTGATACGGAAAAGCCTTATTATTTTGACAATATTATTATATACACAAGCTCTTTTATGCATTGAAAGTGATATCATGTTAATCAGTGATCCTCGAATTCTAATTATACCTATAAAAGAAAATCACGATCCATTTATTGACTTAAGAGATCAAAACAGCATTGCGTTTGGGCCTTCTCCAGAAATCCCTAATAATACAGACTATACAAAAGTAAGACAGAGTGTTTATCAGAAATTGTTAGAAGCACAAAAGTTACTACCCAGCAATTTAAAGTTTTGTCTTTACGAAGGCTATCGCAGTTTACAATTACAAGAAAAAATTTTTAATGATCGTTATAGTGAGCTAAAAAAAAAGTATGCTGCTTGGAGTTACGAAGAGCTTTTTATAGAGACAACAAAATTTGTCTCTCCAGTAATAAATCTTGATGGATCTCGTAATATACCGCCCCATGGTTCAGGAGCTGCTATTGATATTTATTTAATTAATGAAAAAGGTGAGATTGTAGATATGGGAATAAATGTGGGGGACTGGATGAAAGACTTAGATGGCTCGCTTTGTCAAACGAGCTCTACAAAAATCTCTGCTCAAGCAAAAAAGTATCGTATTATAATGTCTGATGTGTTAATCAAAGTTGGGTTTGTAAATTATCCTACAGAGTATTGGCATTGGTCGTATGGAGACCGCTATTGGGCTTATCATACAAAAGCTTCATATGCCTTTTTTGGTTGCTAGTGTGTGAGCGAGCGCCTGAGTTTATTACAGAGGGGAAGATGATTTTAAGAATTAGAGGTCTAAAATTTGGTTCTGATATAAACATGGAGCAACTATGGCACATCTAACAAAAATGCGTACATTTTCACAGAACAAATTATGGCGAGATAAAGCCGTAGGTCTTATGGAACAAACAGGCTCAAAGATTCATTGGGAGCGCCTCGATGATGCCCAGTATGAGAAGCAATTGCGTTTAAAAATGCTCGAAGAAGCCCAGGAAGTGTTTGCAGCACAATCACACAATGAATTGATCGGTGAACTTGCGGATGTTCTGGAAGTAATGAACGCCCTATGCGCGGCAGGCGGCATTTCATGGAATGAAGTTGTAAGTGCTCAAGAGACAAAACGTCGTGAGCGAGGGGGTTTTGATGACCGCATGTTTGTTATAAAAGCAGAACACCCAGAAGGCGGCTTTGGCGAGATGTATTGTCTTAAGGATCCTGAAAAATACCCTGAGATTGATAAATAGGCTTGTAATGCTTTTGCTGCTTAACTCGTGCAAGGTGTTGCAGGCCTCATTAACAAAACCATATTTTGCTGTATACTCTTCCAATTGAGTCTTCGAAGTGTAGATAGGCCGTGGAGCCACTTCTTACAATCACCATATTTCAGAACCAAATCAAACGGCTTATGCCCCTCGTAGTGCAGGTTTTCATCAACTAACGTCAAGTTCGATAGTATCAATTTCAGCAATTGGCGTTTTTCATCAACTTCAGAACTCAAAAATAAATCATATGCGTTAAAACACACTGCCAGAAAGTGTTTTGCCGTAATATAGTAATTATCTTCGGCCTCTTGCAACATGCTTAAACGGGTATCAATATCGACAAGTTGATCACGGAAGGTCTGGTAATATCTGTCATAGTCGCTCTCAGTAATTCTCCCATCAAGCCGATCCATGTACAATCTGTCACAGCGGGCGGTTATTTTTTTCCTCTCTTCAGTGAGCGTATTGAAGTGTAGCGTCTGAAATTCAACCTTATCGTGATGTACCTGATTAAGTGACTCAATTGTCTGCTCATACACCTCTTTAGGCATTTGCAGGCGTTTAAAAATAGCACCCAGTTGCCGGGTGATCTCCTCTTCCCGCAACCATTTTCCACCATGCTTGCCGTTGTACTGCGTGCAATGGTAATACACAAACCCTTTGTGCTGTTCAGGCGTTATAGATAGCCCACAGTGCCCACACCGTATCATGCTTCGATAGATATACGGCTTACCTGCATATCTGTACGGCTTTTTATTAAAGCCGGCCTTGTGTGCCTGGACCTGATCAAAGAGTGTTTTGGTAATCAGTGGCGGATAGGCATGTTGATACTTAACGCCCTTGCACACCATGATGCCGTAATAAAAATGATTTTTAAAAATCGATTCGATAGAACCCTTGGACCACTTCACGCCATAATCAGTGTTTATTTTTTGGCAGAGCAGATCCATTGAATAGGCACCCGTCCCGTAGAGTTCAAAGGCTTTCTGCACAATGCGCGACATGTATTCATCAACGATAATATCTTTTTTGCCATCCGGCTTAGTTACGTTTGTATAACCGCGCGGCGCCGGTCCTGGCCATTCACCTTTACGTAATTTTTGCTCGTAGGCGCGCTTCACGTTGTCGCTGATTGCATCTGAATAATACTTTGCAAGGCCAAGACTCATACCGAACTGAAATTTTTCTACCGCAGAGATATTGCTGTTGATGGTTTGGCCATCTGAAACAAAGTGTAACTCTATTGCGCCGGTCAGTGCCCGGTTGTACAGCAACGACACGCGCTTATCAAACACGTTGCGTGAGAGCCTGTCGACTTTATCAAAGCAGACGGCAATAGTGTCTTGCTGCTCAAGAACAAAGTCTAAAATCCTATCAAATTCTTCACGCTGGTTCTTATATGCACTCTCATCAAAGCTGAAACTCTTCAGAACGGTAAGGCCTTTGTTCTGGCAGTACTTCTCCAGGCGTGCTTCTTGGGCAAGCAATGATAGCCCGGCTTCTTTTTGTTCTTCAGTGCTGACACGTGCGATGAGGATGGCTTTCATGATGTATGCTCCACGTAGAATAGGTATGATTTTAAAACCTTGCTAGTGTAGCAGAAAATGAAAGCGGTTCTAGGGAAAAGTAGGAGGCGAGAACCAATACACGACGCATTATGAAAAAATGCACGGCTGAGAATTAACTTTTTAGAAATAACTCTTTCATGATAATAGGTAAGTCTGGCTTAACGGCTTCACCCTTCTCTATTGCTTTTAGCAAATCATGCGGCGTAAGCCAGTAGTACTCAATAAAATCTTCGGGATTATAATCTGGAATATCATTAGATTTAATGAGGTAAACTTCCATAAAGGCCCCCGTCTGATGCGTAAAAGGATTTAATGCTCCCATAAAAATATATGCTGTTGAAGCTACATCAATACGCACCTCTTCCATGAGCTCTCTAACGAAAGCCGCTTGATACGTTTCCCCAGCCATAACATGTCCCGCAGTACTGGCATCAAGATAGCGTGGATAACGATCTTTATCTTTGGTTCTTCTTGGTATCCATAATTCACCGTTATCATTCATAATGAATGCATTAACAACACGGTAGTTACAAAGTTTTTGCGCATGAACTTCCGAGCGAAGCATTTGGCCAATGACATGATCATCTTGATTAACAAGGTCCAATAATTCTTGCATGAATTCCTTTAAGTAGGCTTAAATATTTTTTATAATTTCAAACTTCACCAGCTGCTCCCGCAGCACCCGCAACGGTGAATGTGCATTGGGCAGCTTAACCTTCTGTGCATCAGTCATGAGCCGATACCAACTCCTGACACTGCACCTGGAAAACATGACACGCAGTTCCCGCGGGCTGACAACATCAAGCGCCTTCCTAAGCCCAAACATCTGCATGATCTGCTTGGGACCAAGATCAGGATTATTAATGATCAGCTCTGCAAGTAATGCCTTGTCATTAGTCACGCGCGCATCAAGCAAGACCAATCGTTTGCATTCAAGCTGATCAAGATAGTGTAGCAAAACTTTTTTGGCGATCGCGGGCTTGAATAATTTTTTAAAGGTAATGTCCGCCGTAATGTTCAACTGCTTAAACAGCTGCTTGATCTTCTGGCGTTTGTTTAAACGCACTTCCATACGAAGCACCTCAAGCTTGCTGCGCTTACGTAACGTGTCTAGCAATTTCACCTGCAAGGCGCCATCAGGCTCGATTGCGCGCTTGGCACTGACTTGTGATGTTGCAAGATCTTTAATCTTGTCGTAAAACACAACCTCGTATGCGTTGCAATGCCACTTATAACTGTGACCGGCATTGCGGTAGTCAGTCTGATTAATATCAAGCGACAGCTTGACGTTGGCCTCTTTGATCTTGTTGATGTAGTGAAATGGCGTTGAGCCGTCGGTCAGACGAAAGTTTTTTGAGTAGTGCACCGTAGACACCGGCGCTTGAGCCAGCAGCTGAGCGGTGGTGACAACTCCCATGCCGGCCAACACAGCAACGAGCTTGTCTGCTACCGGCGTAAAATCTTTAAAGCGCAGTTCAGCAAAGTTGTTACCAAACAAAAGCTTGGGCAATGATAGCTCAATTTTCAGCGTAATCTCACGCACACCTTGCCGATCAATTCTATTGGACAACGTAAGACGCGGTTTGTAGACGCCCTTGAGCAGTTCCTTCTTGGTCCGGTTTTGTTTTGATACTAGCGCATGACGTGGCTTGAATGCATCAGCGCACGCCCATGCTGCTGATGGTGTAAACCGGTCAGGATCGCTAATGGTGTACATGCCTTGCGGTAACGTGAGAACTATGGTGTCGATCATATGCTGCGTCCCTGTATCTTTAAAAATCATGATCATACGGTACGTGTTGTTAATAACTGCCACACACCATCATCCTCATGACGGTTTTGCTGATACAGGATAAAATACTTTCAAAGAAAGGCAAGATCCTTATATCGTAGGTAAGCCCTACTTTTTTGCGCCTTGCCTTTTCTTTGGATCGCTGTTGCATGACAGAGCTGCTTGCATGAGCAACGGCAACCTTGGCATCCCGTGCCACTCTCTTTTCAACCGCAAACAAAATTTCAAAAACGGCAACCATCCGCTTCAACTCATCGGCAGACAGCACAAAGCTGCCTGGTGGAATCTTTTCATTCATACTACTAACATACCTGATCGTACTCTCAACGCGTGAAAGCAGATCTAAAATAAAAATTGGGGGAAGTAAAAAACAGTTTTCTTGTAAGGATGTGGCTTCGCTTACCGCGTGTGTAACACGGTCGCTTGCTCATGAATGATAAGACGAGAGCCACGCAATCAAGGTCGTACTATACGACAAGGATATGGTATATTGCATGGGTTTCATGATACTACTCTCTCTTCTTTTGGGAAAAACTTTTACAAAGCTAAAAACTATTATATGCACTTTGATGGTAAGTGCAAGCAGCTCGTGCACGCCGTAATGATGCTGTTAGAAAGTAACACCCATCCTCAGCTGCACTTCCCAGTTCATATCATCTTTGGTAAAGATCACCGTCCAGCATGACGGTAACATCATCACACCATCCATGCGCACAGGAGTGAATGGACCTGACATGTTTGGGCGTATGCCAGCATGCAAAGCCATCAATAGTTACCGCCATGTGCGTTAAGCTTGGTTGGATGCTTCTTATTGTCCAGGTGCCTGCGTCTGTTTTTGCCAATGCGATCATTGCATGTCCGCTCATGGCAATGCTGGCGCTCGCACGGCAAGTGGTGGGTGCTAGTGGTAGCAGACAGGATAGTAAGGATAATGTAATAATATTAATTTTGATTCTCATACACCCATTATACCATGATTTTGCAGGCATAACAGAAAGACTGTAATTCTTACGATCAGGTTTTTATACTATCAAACTCATTAGAAGTCTATAAACCAACTGATCTTTTCTTAACCGCCACTCTTTTAGGCGGCACATTGTATCTTTATCTGCAATCTTGACAGTAACCCATTCCCAACAGCCCTTATTATAATTAGGAACAAAAGCCATAACACTAATTGCCTCAAACTGGCCCTTGTCGATTTCCCAGCTAAAGAGAACGTACTCATCGCTAACTAACTCAATGAAATGGAGAAAACCCTGCACAGTTAAAAAAGGATCTTCTATCATATATGCAACTATTAAATGACCCATGGGATGACTTTGTGTCAGTTCGGCAAACTGGCTGTAATCTTTTTTGAGTTTTTTTGAAATCGCCTTACGCAGCTCATCCCATGCTAAACCCCATTCGCCGGGAGGGATTCCCATCCTAAGTCCCTGATATTCTCCTATCTTTTTTTGCGCTTCACCCATTGCTACCCGCATTGCTTGGCACCGTGAAAATGTCGTTGATTCGACCCAAATTTTTGCACCATTATGCAGGAAAAGCGCATCGGGTATACTTTGCCCATTCCTGAGTTGTCTTTCGCTCACAGAATTAATAGGTGTTTCTATCAATGCGCTTGATATGCCCAAACATTTTGCATGCTCATATATAAGAAAAAATTCTTCATACTTATCACTACTACGTTTCTGGCTGATCATACTACCTCCTTAAAATAATTTTTTTGGCACCCATAAGCGTCAACAATCTACTTACAAAACAGCAAGCTTTAACGCACCAAAAACTTGCAGCCTTCTTAAATGTTGGTAGCTAGCATAAGGGGCGCGAACGCTTAAAGTCAAATCGTCAGATCTTTTTTCATAATAGTAAATAAACCTTCCATGTGCTTGATTTTATACAATATATAGCCAGTTGATTGAAACTACTAAATGGGTCATGCTGAATAGATGTAAATAGAAAGCTCTCATTATAATGCTGGTGGTTATGTAAATGCCTAATTTTAATACAGTCCTAGACCATCTTTCATCCCTATCGCCTAAAAAAAGGGGCCAAGCCTTTGAGCTCTATTGCAAGTGGTTCTTAGAAAATGACCCCAGCTATGCAATGCAAATCAAAAAAGTCTGGCTATGGAATGATTGGCCTGGCTGCTGGGGCAGAGACAAAGGAATTGATTTAATTGCTGAAACACACAATGGTGAGCATTGGGCCATCCAAGCAAAGGCATACGATGAGGGTTACTACATAACGAAGAATGATGTCGATACTTTCCTTAGCGAATCATCTCGAAAAACTATCTCGTTCAGGCTGCTTATTGCCACAACAAATAACCTTGGCCCCAACCCACAAGAAGTAATATCGGGGCAAGAAAAACCTGTAGGCTTATGTCTTCTGGATCATCTTGAAGAATCTGCTGTTGATTGGTCCCAAGCTATACATAATCCCACTACTCCTGCAACAAAAGAAGTGCGCAGTCCATGGCCACATCAAGCGCTCGTCCTCAAAGATATCATCACTGGCTTTGAGCAATCATCATACGGGCAGCTTTACATGGCATGCGGCACAGGTAAAACCTTAGTCGGCTTATGGTTGGCTGAACGTCTCAAGAGTAATACTACGCTTGTCCTTGTGCCCTCTATCTCATTGGTTGCACAGCTGTATCGTGAATGGTCGAGCTTTAACAGCGAAGCTTTTAATTTTTATCCTATTTTTGTGTGCTCTGATACCACCGTCAGCAAGCGCGGCGATGATGACTCTGATAGTCAGACTATCCTGCATTCAGCTGAGCTAGGATTTCCGGTAACCACAAGCGCTTACGATATTGTGAAAGAGCTATCACGCACACCAGGTCCTAAGGTTATTTTTTCTACTTACCACTCATCTCCCGTTATTGCTAAGGCATGCAAACTAGATCCGTCACTAAGTTTTGATTTAGCTATCGCTGATGAAGCTCATCGTTGCGCAGGACCTGCAAGCAGTGACTTTGCAACCATCGTTGATAAAGAAGCTATCAGAACAAAACGTAAGTTATTTATGACGGCGACTCATAAAATTTTTACCGACCGTGTAAAAAATACGGCGAAAGAGTGTGATTATGAGATAGTCTCAATGGATGATCATGACAAATTTGGTCCAATATTCCATCAGCTCCTCTTTTCTGATGCGATCAAAGATGGTTTATTAAGTGATTACCAAGTTATCGTATCTGTGATTGATAATAAGACATATCAGGAGTATGCAGAACGAGGACGCTTTGTAGCATTTGATGATCACGAAACTGATGCACGAACACTTGCAAGCCAGCTCATGGTAGCAAAGGCGATCAAGCAATATAATCTTACCAAAATCATAAGCTTTCATAGCCGCACAAAAAGTGCACGGGCATTTATTGATTCTTTGCCAAAGGCTCTTTCACTTCTTCCTGAAAACGAACGCCCTACAATAAATTTTAGCGACACCATATTCAGCGATATCCCTCAATCTGATCGCAGCAAAATTCTAAAGCGCTTCAAAGAACCAATGCCAAGAGGTGCGGCAATTCTAGCCAACGTACGATGCTTGTCTGAGGGTGTAGACGTTCAAGAGCTTGAAGGCATTGCCTTTATTGATCCTAAAGGATCAGAGATTGATATTGTTCAAGCCGTTGGTCGCGTTATAAGAAAACCAAAAAATTCTGCCAAGAAAATAGGAACCATCCTCATTCCCGTATTTGTCGATACCATAACAGACGAGGTCCTGGCTCTTGAGCAATCATCCTTTAAGACTGTATGGCGTGTTGTTAAAGCATTAAGAGCCCATGATGATGTACTTGCAGAAGAACTTGATACAATACGCTTAGAGCTTGGCAAGCGGACATATAAGAGCCCATCTAGGCTAAGTAAAATAGTTATTGATTTACCTGTTACGATTGGTGTTGAGTTTGGTGATGCTTTAAGAATTAAAATCATTGATGATATTATTACCAATTGCTCATCATCATGGATGTTTCAGTTCAATTTGCTTAAAGAATTTCAGCGATCAAATCCGTATGAATGGCCCTCACTACACACAGAATTTCCAGAAGGCAACAATTTAGGTCATTGGTGTTCAACACAAAGACAAGACTATAGAAAAGGTATATTAATTGCTAACCGAATTGAGCTTCTCAATAGCATTGGGTTCCCTTGGCAAGTACAAACTTCTAAATGGGATAAGCAGTTTAATATCCTTAAACAATTTCGACAAATATATCCAGATAGATGGCCAGAGAAACGTGAATATTTCCCTGCTAATAACAAAATAGGCGCATGGTGTATATATCAACGGCAAAGACTCTTCAGCGGAAAATTAAAACAAGAAAAAATCAATAAATTGAATAGTATCGATTTCCTTTGGGATCCCTTGAAAGATGATTGGGACAAACAATTTACCATTCTTAAAGAATTTAGACGTTTGAACCCAAACAAATGGCCTAGTGCTAAAACCGAGTTTCCTAAGGGCAATAAACTGGGAATTTGGTGTTCTCAAAAACGGCAAGCATACAAAAAGGAAATGTTAGAGCCATGGAAAATTGAAGCATTAGAAAGCATTCAATTTGTTTGGGATCCTTTAAAAGAAGACTGGAGCAACCAGTTTGAAAATTTGCAATTATATAGAGCTCATAATCCAAACAAATGGCCTGAGCAAAGAGAATCCTTCCCGGAAGGAAATAAATTAGGGGTATGGTGCCATACACAGCGTAAGAGTTTTAAGTCAAGTCCTAATTTATGTGTAAATTCATTATAACGATTCTATCAACGTTTTAAGTTATTTCATGAGATTATTTTGGGTTACATATCCAGGTACCTCCGACTATCCCATTCCTCAGAAACTTCCAGACAAATTGCTGAAAGAAGTCGTAAGCAACTTGCCTCATTAGGAAAAATACGTACCGTACGGGAACGCCGCTTCAGCTCCTCATTATGTCGTTCAAGCATATTAGTTGAGCGCATTTTTTTATGATGAACTTCTGGTAGGCTGTACACCGCCAGCGTGTCTTCAATGCTGTCTTCAAGCCACTCGGCAACAGGCTCTTTCTTTTGCTTACGAAGAAACTCGGTGAGTGGTTTTAGCCGCTCCAATGCAGCATTTTTTGATGGTGCTGCAAACAAATCCCTGAGCAGCTTCATAGCTTCATGCTGATCACTTTTAGTGAGCTTGCCAATCAAATTTCGCATATAATGCACCTGGCACCGTTGCCACTGAGCACCTTGAAAATTCTTTTGGAGTGCGGCCTTAAGCCCTTTATTTTCATCTGACACGGTATACAATACTCCGCGTAACCCTCTGGCTAAAAGCGCCTGAAAGCAAGAATCCCACTCTTCAAAAGATTCGCTGTTGATAGTAAAGCAACCTATAATTTCACGCATGCCATCAACTGTTATGCCAATGATGGTAACAAAAGCCTTTGAGATAACGTGGCCATTTTCACGCACCTTTTCATAACGTGCATCTACCATAAGATAGGCATACATAACTATTAATGGTCTTGACCGCCACTTTTCTAGGTCGCCATCAAGCTTAACAACGAGTTCACTTACCTGACTTTTTGATACATCAAAACCGCAAAGCTCCCCCATGGCCTTAGCAACTTTCCTTGTTGCAACGCCATCTATGTACATCTGTATAACAGTGAGTACAAGCGCCTTTTCAGTTCTTTGATAGCTATCGAAAAGGTCGGTATGAAATTTTCCAGCACGATCACGACAAACCTTAAGGGTAATCATACCAACCCTGGTATTCAATTGTCGTTCATAGGTTCCATTACGCTGGCCAACTCGTGTTTCCGTGCGCTGGTAAGCATCGGCACCCATAAACTTATCAAACTGCTTTACTAAGGCATCTTGCAGCATCTTTTGGACCATCTGCTGCACTATATCCGGCTGATTAATTAAAGTTTCTTGCCACATCTTTTCCATATTAGTATATTTCATATGAGTCATCCTTTCTTGGTTCCCCTTTTTGTGATTTTGATCAGTCTTCAAAAAGGATAGAATTTGGAAATGATGACTCGCAAGCCTTTTATGCTACTCGACCCAATTTACACAAGTATACGGACATAATCGAGTTTTAAAGAAGAGAAATTAGAGAGATCAAAAATTGATGCTTTAAATAGTATAGGATTTATTTGGGATCCTCTAAAATATGATTGGCACAATCAATTTAATTATCTTAAGGAATTTAGATTCATATATCCAAATAGATGGCCCTCATTAAGAGAAAGGTTTCCGTCTGAAAATAGACTAGGAAGCTGGTGCAGCAACCTGCGACAGGACTACAAAGAAGGCTTTTTAGAAAAATGGAAAATTGAATTGCTTGACGACATTGGATTTGTTTGGGATCACCTACAAGTTGCGTGGGACCAAAATCTAGGTCATCTTAAAGAATTCAGGTCTCTATATCCAACTAAATGGCCAATGGCAACAGAGGAATTTCCAGCAGGTAATAAGCTGGGGCATTGGTGTTATAGTCAGCGCCGATGTCTAAAGAACGATGAATTATCTCCAGAGAGGAAAGCAAGATTAGATGAGATTGGCTTTCCGTGGACACCAAAAATAATTGTGATATAAATATCAGAGGAGATATTGTGTTGTATTTTTTAAATCAGAATTGTGCTGGATTAACCCTATTAGCTAATGTAATCGCAATGGTTATAAGTGGCGGTTTTGCTTGGTATTGTCATCGTGAAAAATCAAAATTGGCCAAAGAATTTGAAAAATATAAAACTCAGCTGCAAGTAGATTTCCTTAAGACCGATTTAAAAATCAAGCAGCTATCAAGCATATATCCAAAACTATTTCTTCGATTCAAGCGCGCAGAGGAACGTATCTGCTCTCTATGTCGAGATAAGGCAGCAGCTCAAAAGGCTGATTTTAAAAAAACTAACCAAGCAAAAATACTACTGAATGATGCAACTTCCTATATGGTAAAAAATTTATTATTTATCTCAAAAGAGGTTGAAACCGCTTCCGATGATTTGATGCAGCTGATGAATGAATTTGAAAAGATGATAGCTGAAACCCCTGCTACAAACATTTACATATATAAACAAAAAGTACGGCTTTTAACCGATAGTCTTCAATCAAAAATGCAAGAAGAGTTAGGCAACAAATAGGACATTATTTAATAATGACGGGAGTGTCAACTATTTTGTGTAAATTCATTTGAGCAGACGCCTCAGATTATTTCATGACGACACGCCCTTCAAAATGTAGGTATAGACTTGAAATGATTGCGCCCCAATTGTGCATGGGCATGGTCCATTTTTTTGATACATCTTCCCCTGCTAAAAAAAGAATAATGACAGCTCAATTTTCAGCGTAATCTCACGCACGCCGTGCCGGTCAATTCTATTGGATAACGTAAGGCGTGGCTTATAGATGCCGCGTTGCAACTCTTTCTTGGTCCGGTTCTGTTTTGATACCAATGCATGACGTGGCTTGAATGCATCGGCGCATGCCCATGCTGCCGATGGTGTAAATCGGTCAGGATCGCTAATGATGTACATACTTTGCGATAACGTGAGAACTATGGTGTCGATCATGTGCTGCATCCTTCTATCAAGCGAAACCCAATTGTATTTTGCTATAGCCATGGATGTGGTGTATGTGGTAAATATGCACGAGGAAATGCTGACGAAGATGATGATCTCGAACTTTTGATTGTCGTTGAATCATCTGATGAAAAGCCCTATAAAAGAGGTCACCTGGCCTTTAATGTGCTCTTTGGTTTTGAAGACAGCTTCAAAGACATCTCACGCTGGCATGCTTCGTCCGAAAATTTTTTTAATCTGTCCATGAAGTTATTATAATCGTCAATAGACAGGTACACGGCCGCAGGCTTGTTATTTTTGTCATAAAAAAAACGAGGCTTAATAATTTTATTTTTTTGTGCCATGTCTAATCCCTATAAATTTCTCTTCTATGCCCAATCTCAATAACGTAAACGATAACCTGATCTTCCCAGACTGTATAAATTATGCGGTAATCATTTGTACGTAACCTGTAGCATTGTCCTTGATATCCACTCAATTTTGTAATATCAAGATTCTGCTTACCTTCCACAAGATCGTCGAGTTTATCATATATATTTTTTGCAATATTTTTATGCAATTTTGATAATGTCTTTTTTGCTTGGGGTGCATACTCAAGACGATAGCCTTTAAGATTATTTTTAAAGGTCATCGCTTTTTTCTTTCGATCATCCGCCCTATTTCTTCGTGAGTATAAAATTTAGCGGGCCCTTTTTTGGCGCGTTCAACAGCGGCTTGATCAAGAAAATCTTCCATCTTTTCAACTAATTTTTCAAAATCAGATGGCTTCAATAATACCCCCTCAACAGCCCCTTCCTCATTATTTATATACTGTACGGTTACTTTTGGAATTGTATACCAAGACATAATATCTCCTTCATTTTTTATGAATGCTTAATGTAAGCTTCAAAAGCACTTTAGAGGTTATAAGACATTGGCTGCGAAATCAAGGTATTGACGCTTCTTAAAAAGTTCTTGCCGTTCCTATGCAACCAGTAATTGTTGGCACCGCTAGAAAATAACCCCAATCCCCAGCTGCAGTTCCCAGCTCATATCATTGCTGATAAAGACCACCGTCCAGCATGACGATAACATCATCATGCCGTCCATGTGCACAGGAGTAGTAGCCGGAGGCGGAGTTTTAGCACAAAAAAAGTTTTATCAATTGTGCCAAGCCAATGAAAAAGAAGCCGACCAAAGAGCAATTACCATAACCAGTGAGCCTGAAGGTCTTAGCAAACTTTTTGAGCTTTGGATTGAAAAGCACAGAAATGAAACTCAGGCTGATATACAAAATTACACCGCAGAGCTTGCATTATTGGTGAACGAAATTGCCGACATAAAAGACCGCTTCCCTAAAACAGCTGAGTATATTACACGCGTTTTAGAGGGCTATTCTGTTGAACGCTATGCTCAAGATCAGCTTGCAAGAATAGAGGATTTTATCAGTAACGGGGGCGGCATGACTCACCCATCGCTTCGGGAGCGCCTTGAACTGGCCAAGGCAGCATTACTCAAGCGGGCGTAGACTCAGTAGACAAAAGACGACTCCGGCCTTGTTAACAAAACCATATTTTGCTGTATACTTTTCCAACTGCTTTATTGGATCATCAACATGAATTTACACAACATTTAGGACTTGACGTGTTTAATAGAAGATTAATTGTTTTATTTTGTTGTTTATTGAGTTTTTTGAGAGCGTTTGGGGTAAACATGAATGAAATGAGTAATAAAATGAATGCAAAAGAATTTCTTCAGACAATAGGAGAAAAACTTGGGAAACCAGTTTCTGGTTATGTGGAAACTGTAAATTTCGTTACAGCAGAACAATTCTTCTATACGACAGAATTAAGTAGAACATTATTAGTTGGTGAACATGGAGTATTTCGGTTTGTAAGGGGCTTACCAATAATTGATGCAATCTGCTTAGCCGCACCACTATTTGATAATCGATTTGAGATTTTTATTAAAAATGCTGAAAAGTTGTCTCAAAGACGATTGCTAGAAGCAATTGAAGATGCAATATTGTTATCTCCATATAATACAAAAGCATATTCAGCAAGCAAATTGTTGAATTTTTTATGTGAAGCTTTACAAAATAAAATTGCTTATATCAAGGATCAAATCAAGCATGATTTTAAATGGGATCAAAAATCTTTGAGTTCTATGAAAAAATCAAGCGCTTGGGCAATTGGTTTAATAACTTTAGTAGTTATTACGAATAACTATATTGATAAAGCCAATATAGAAAATAAAGTGTCTAATGTAGAGTTTCTAAATGCAATCGCTACTTTAGGTTTACTTCCTGTATCATATCAAATATTGAAGAATTGCTATAAAATTTTGACTATAAACCCTAATGCTTGTAATCAGTATTTAGATAAATATGAAGAGTTGTTGGCGTTTGTGCAAACGCTCAAAGCACAGCTAGAAACAAATGGATTTATTACTTTTGAATTAACTAACGGACGCACAGCAACCTTAAAAGATAATGCGTTGATTTTTAATTAACAAAATTCAAGAACTTACGCAAAAGCGTAAGCGATTTACAGGAATAATCAATGCTGCAAATTTAAGCCTTTTTTGCCAATCCCTTTTGAATGTCGATACGGCCTAGAAAAAACTCTCTCATAATAATAGGTAAGTCTGGTTTAACGGCTTCACCCCTCTCTATCGCTTTCAGCAAATCGTGCGGCGTAAGCCAGTAGTACTCAATAAAATCTTCGTGATTATAATCCGGAACATCGTTAGATTTAATACAATAAACTTCCATAAAGGCCCCTGTTTGGTGCTTAAAAGGATTCAGAGCTCCCATAAGAATATATCCCTTGGAGGCTATATTGATACACACCTCCTCCATGAGCTCTCTAGCGAAGGCCTCTTGATACGTTTCTCCGGCCATAACGTGCCCAGCCGCACTGGCATCAAGGCAGAGCGGGAAGCGATCTTTATCCTTAGTTCTCCGTGGTATCCACAATTCACCGTTATCATTTATGATGAATGCGTTAACAACGCGGTAGTTAGAAAGTTTTCGAGCATGAACTTCCGGGCGAGGCATTTGACCAATGACGTGATCGTCTTTATCCACAAGGTCTAATAATTCTTGCATGGATTCCCTTTCATTGTAGTATAGCCATGGCTATGGTGTATGTGGTAAAATGTTTGTCAACATTGCAGCGATGGTACCATATAATTACCGTAAAGATAATAAGGATTCTAATGATCTTGCAAAAAACGATAGTGATAACAACGATAAAAAATTGCAGCATACTCGTATTCATTTTTTGCCTACAATCTTCACTGCAGGGAATGACCAGTATTTCTGTACTACCTGTAGCAAAAGAAGATGCTTGGAATGGCGATCATTACCATCGGCATTTTCAAACATCACCACAAATGGCAACAGCTCGCCATATTCTTGAGTTATTACAGTGTACTCCAGAGCAAGAGATTCTAGATGTTGGAAGTGGTACAGGGGATCTTGCTGCTTATCTTGCATTATCAGTGGTGCCGCAGGGTCGCGTGTACGGTATTGATGCTTCTCCAAGCATGATCGCAACTGCTCAAGAGCATTGCAAAAATTTTGGCAATCTACAATTTCGCTGTGCTGATGCGCAGGCCGCGCTGTGGGATAACAAACAATTTGATCATGTTGTATGCCTTGCTACATTACAATGGATACAAGATCAGCAAGCGGTGTTGAATAACATTGCTAAAAGCCTGAAGCACAATGGGTCATTATTGATTGCAATGGGACACCGTGAGCCGACGTTGTATACGCCTATTATGGCAACGGCAACATCATCAAAATGGGTACACCATTTCAAAAATCCACAGCAACGACCCGCTAATAATCAGTATGAAGCTGATATGAAAGTAATGCTGGAAAAGGCATCATTAAAGCCTGAGATTGTGCGTGTATGGCAGCGGAAGTCAGTATTTACCAGCAAAGAGCATTTTGCCAATTTCATGCGCGGATGGATAAATGCCATTGCACATGTTCAAGAGCTGGCACCACAGCTTAGAAATGATTTTATTAATGACATTATTCAGGCCAGTTACCAGGTGCTTGCCGCCAAGCCTGATGGGTCATTTGAATTGGAAAATCCGATATTGATTGTGAAAGCTATTAAAGCCTAGGATCTTCAAGCCTGGGAGGCAACCACATAACCGGTTTAAAGATAATAAGGATGTTCATGATCCCGCAAGAAACAATAATTGAAGCACTTGAGCGCCTTGTTAAAGCATACGATCCTTTAGCTATCTACATGTATGGTAAATATGCACGAGGAAATGCTGACGAAGATGATGACCTCGAACTTTTGATTGTAATCGAGTCGTCTGATGAAGATTACTGTAAACGAGGTTACCGAGCATTTGACGCACTCTTTGGTTTAAAAATACCAAAACATATAACGGTGTATACCAAGCAAGAATTTGATGCGTCAGCCCAGGACGTAACATCATTATGTTATGAAGTGAAAAACAAGGGAAGAAGGGTCTATGTCGGAGGTTAGGATTGAATTCGTAGCAAGATTGCGTTGTATAGACAGACCATGGTTTTTTGTGATACAAAAATTATCATGCAAGTAATTTAGTATTCTACGTAAGCGTTGATTTTTAAGGAGGAGTTGAAATGGTAACAACGATAAAAAGCAGTTATGTGTTTGGGTTAATACTATGTTTTACCGTTCAAACACATGCCATGGTGTTGAAACAAGGCTTGGCGATGGCTAAACAGGCCCAACGCTTAAGTGTTAACGCCGGTATGAAGGCATCATCATTTTTATCGCGTAGGAATTTCTCTGGCCAACGGCCCAATACCAGGCAATTGACTGGCAATGACCAGGCTGATAATCACCATACGAATCAAGACACGCACAATCAATCACCATATAGAGACTACATAAGCTCTATAAGTACGGGATTGATTTGCAGTACAGCTGTTGCACTAGGTTATCAAGTGTATACTGACTATGAATTGCGCAAAGAACGTGATGCTAAAATTCTGGGGAAGATTATTACAATGCTTGATATTGATGCACTTCGTACATTTATTCACCATGAGCATATAATGCAGGATTATATTGAGACGTATGTAGACCATGCTATTGCCGGGATGCCGGGACCTTCCACGTACCTCAAGATGCCAACAGCTTTAGCGGCTGTAGAGGCTATCTTCCACACACGTCGAAACCGGCCGGAAGATAACAATCGTTGTCTTGAGTTTTTAGAATTATTATTAGAACATGTCGATATTAATGCAGCAAATTGTATGGATGACACGGCGCTAAGCTTTGTACTATACTTCAAGGAGTTGCATTTTCTGCTGCCAACATTATACAAACACAATGCGATTATTACTCCTGAATATGAAGAACGCCATATAGACAAAACAATAAAATCAGTTGCGAATTAGATCAATAAGGATTTTTATGATCTCTCAAGAAACAATCCAAGAGGCGATACAACGCTTAGTTAAAGCGTATAGCCCCATTTCAATCTATCTTTATGGTGCCTATGGATGGGGTACCCCTGATGACGATGACGACCTCAACATCTTGGTCATCATTGAATCATCAAAGGAGAAAGTCCACAAAAGAAGTCACAAGGCATTTAATGCTTTGCTGGGACTAGAGATACCCAGTAATGTGATTGTCTTTACGAAGGAAGAATTTGATACGTTCTCGCAAGATGTAACATCGCTGACGTATGAGGTAAAAAACAGAGGAAAGATGGTCTATGCCAGGCATTAACGAATGGCTCAAAAAAGCATCCAGTGACTTAAAAGCCTCTAAAAAATTATCTGATGACGATGAGACATTTGACTGTTCAGTATTTCACACACATCAGTGCGCAGAGAAAGCCTTTAAAGCATTTATTGTATACACCCACCAGGCGATTCCTAAGACACACAATCTCAAGCTTCTCCTTGAACATTGCTCAAAAGTTACTCCAGATCTCATGCTTCTACTCGAAGAAAGTAATCATCTTGATGATTATGGATATCCTTCACGATACCCAAACGACAGTTTCTATGTTGATAAACAAACAACAGAAGAGGCTATCGTAATGGCTGAAAAGATCCTGGCTGCCATAAAAAAGAAAGTCGCCTAAGCTCCTTATGTCATAAGCGAGTCTTTCTTTTTTATATCGCGTCTTTTCCAAATGCCTCTTCCCAATAATATACCAACTGATCACCATAACCCCATCCGGTATCCTGAGCTGTTTCAATGATGGCTTTCAGCCGTGACTTGTAGGTTTCAAAAAGTTTTTTATCATTGGCTTTTATTTGTTTAAGCGTAGCTTCAAAAAGATTCTCGAGTATTTCGTAAAAATCTTCTCCCATGTCTCCACCAAAGTCACTTGCAAAATGTGTCCCGCATTCAAGCAGGAATACCTTTAACTCTATAAGCCCAAATAAATCTCCGCCACTTGTTTCATATGCTTCTACTGCATGCATGGCTATATCCAGTGCCTCTGAGCTGTTAAACGGTGGGTAGGCAGATTTTTGAATGATCTCTTTATAGGGGCGCAAGACCGCCGGTCCTATATAAATATGTTTGTTAATAACATCATTAATTTTGTACCCGTACATAGAAGTCTCCTTGGCCCATCCTGGTTATCTACAGTACATAATTTTGTACAAATGTGAGGTATCCCTGTCTGCCACCAATATTATTCCATTTTTTAACGGAAAGCTTGATGCGTTTTAGACACAATAAAATTTCGTCAACAGAAACAGCTGTTAGAGGATCAATATCCTCGAATTCGGGTATTCGTCCTAAACGAATTTCACACATATGCTGAACCTCGGCATACAAAATGTCATTTGGGAATGGGAGCCTATGGTCAGTTTTTATTGGCAGATTTCTTAGCGTATTTTTATAATGCATAATGAGGGCGTCTAGTGTATTCATCACGTCATGATCAATTAACATTGGGTGGCTTCTAAATACCGAAACAATAGCTGCCTCAATATTCTGTAAAACATCGATGTAAATATCTTCAAAATCTTTACCGGTGCTATATCGCGTTAAATTCATAGACATTCCCTCTCTAAATAACAAAACAGTAGGTAGTAAACCATGTTCGAGCAAAGTTTTATAAAATTACAATTCATTATATGCAATCTGATGTTAAGCGCAAGCAGCTTGTGCAGGAGGTAATGGCAGTATTAGAAAATAACCGGCATCCCCAACTGCACTTCCCAGCTCATATAAAGGCCGCAATCCAGCATGACGACAACATCATGGTGCCGCCCATATTTGCAGAGGTGGGCAAGCGCAACTATTGCATTCTTAAAATTTATCTTGATATACTATGAGCCAAAGGTAACGCCACATGTAACCTTTAACTCATAAGTGGGATTATTATGGAAAAAACAAATATTTTAAGTATTTTACGATCAAAAACTACCGTCTTTACCTTTAAAGAGATTCTTTTAGCTTCCAGCGAGGAAAAACCTCAGCTCCTAAGAAGGCGTCTAAGCTACTATGTTCAGAAGAAAGAGCTTTACCCAATTCGTAGGGGATTATATGCAAAAGACAAAAATTATGATCGACTTGAACTTGCAACAAAGATCTTTACGCCATCATATGTAAGCTTTGAAACAATTTTGATTGAAGCAGGTGTTATATTTCAACACTATGACACCGTTTTTGTTGCAACGTATCAAACCAAAGATATTGTGTGTGATGGACAGGCTTACTCATTCAAAAAAATTAAAGACGCCATTCTTACGAATAACATTGGCGTTGAAAATAGGGGAAATTACTTTGCCGCCTCTAGAGAGCGGGCATTTTTGGATGTTCTTTATCTTAACAAAGATTATCACTTTGATAATCTAGCGCCACTTGATTTCAAAAAAGTACTTACTATGCTGTCCATTTACAATAACAAGCGAATGATCAAAAAGGTACATAGCTACTTTAAGGCCTTTGAAGCAGAAAGGGTGATGCCATGACGCTTGAAGCATCTACACACAGAAGCCTTCTTCTTCATATTTTAAAAGACATCTATTCTGATTCAAAGCTTGGACCATTTTTGGGCTTTAAGGGTGGAACTGCTGCTTACTTATTTTATGAACTTTCGCGATTTTCTGTGGATTTGGATTTTGATTTACTTGATCCATCCAAGGGTGATGATATCTTTGACCGCGTAAAAACAATTCTTGAAGAGTATGGTGACGTTAAGGATGCACGAAAGAAACGATTCAGCTATTTCTACTTGCTTTCGTATAGTAATAAAACGCAGGGTGCATACAATATCAAAATCGAGATCAACTGTAGAGACTTTGGATCAAAGTACGAAGTAAAATCCTATCTCGGCATTCCCATGAAAGTGATGATTATGAGCGATATGGCTGCTCATAAAATGGTAGCCATGCTAGAGCGTATTGGAAAAACAAACCGGGACATTTTTGATACATGGTTCTTTCTCAAAAACAATTGGCCGATTAATGAAGCAATTATAGAAAAAAGAACAGGCCTACCGATGAAACAGTTTTTACAAAAATGTATAAACGAGCTTGAGGCAATGAGTGATCGTGGTATATTATCTGGCATCGGTGAGCTATTGGATGCAAAACAAAAAATATGGGCAAAGGAAAAACTGAGAACCGAAACCATATTTTTGCTTCAAGTCAAAATGGAAGCCCTGTGAGGGTATCCCCCCATACATATAGGCAACGGCACCACTAGAAAATAATACCCATCCTCAACTGCACTTCCCAGCTCATATCATTTTTGATAAAGACCACCGTCCAGCATGACGGTAACATCATCATGCCGTCCATCCACCTTAAGCCCCCCTTTGTGTTTTGTCTTTAGTTCAAGCATAATTATAGCTAACGCCTGAATGGCAAACGGCATCTTTGTTACTATTTGTATAATTACCTACGCAATTCACATATTTATTACTTTTTTAGGGACATTATGATTACCAAGATAAAACGCTCCAGTACCAAATTGCCAGCGATTAAGGCACTACTATTAGTTGCAGCACTACCTCTTTTAGGTGGGTGCGTGAAACGCATCATACGGTCAAACGAGTTGTTTAATCTATCAATCGGTATGGACAAGAACCACGTCATAGAAGAGTTTGGACTGCCCGCACTATTTCGCGGATCAATGCTTGATAAAACCGGCCAAGTTGTAGAAGTTTTTGAATATTCAGTTAATACCACACTACCATGGTTTGAGGCACCCGTCATTGAAACGTATTGGCTCTATTTCCACAATAATAAGCTTGTTCAATGGGGCAAAGCTGGTGACTGGCAAGCAAAAGCGAATCACATTTCTGAAATAAGATTTAGATAAAAAACGATTTTTAAAAAAATAGATTGTGGTCCCTTACCAGTCAATTTAACATGGAGTTATAGCATGCTACAGCGAAGCATCACAGTCCATACCGCTCTCATCACTGCGTTAATGGTAACAGTCACCACCTTTTTCGGATGTTCTCATCAGCCAATCAAGAAGTTGCCGGCGCCGATGACTGCTCATGATTTGGCATCATTGCAGTGTGCACAAGCCTGCTTCAACACTTGTCCTAACAGTAAGGAACATTCGACGCCTCTCGAAGTGCCGCCCAAAACAACATATTGCCAGATCACAACATGAGATTAAACCGCTTCCCTTGCAACGGCTAGGTGATAGAGTAGCTTTTCTACGCCATCCCCTTGATGTCTTGAGCGATTAAGCTATAGTAGCTGGTGAGCATAAAACAGCCACTATCTTAATCACCCAAGGGGCCACCTCCCATGAACAATCGCCTATTCATCGCATGCACCATCGTCTGCATCAGCACTATGAGCGCCTATGGCGCAATCACCTTCGCGCCTGATGATAGCGATAACCTGGTGGTCGTCTCTATTCAACTATCAGCCCCGACAACAAAGATGCGCAAAAAACACGATGCGCTCCTAAGCAATAAAATGCCCGATGACTGGATTATGGATCTGATGGTAATGACCGCATGCAATGAGGAGCTGTCGCTTGCAGATCTGTATCATTTTGCCTCGGTAAACAAGCAGTATCGTAAAGTGGCGCTTCATGAGAAATTTCGTATCAGCGGCCAGCGTGAACTTAATGATCAATTTTTACGCCGCATACACAAAGCCCTCAGGCCCGATCATTCGATTGTGCTCTGGGCCGCAAAAAAAGGGTATGATCCGTTGTTTATGCAACACGAGCGGATTATGCCGCTGCTTAATGCTCCAGAGATAGACCCAACGGCCGCCAATTTTATCACTGCGCTACGCACCAACGAGGCTGATGGCGGCGGCTATACACCTGTACATTATTTGGCACAGCGCGGACATCGCGGAGCGCTTGATTGTATTATGACGCTTGATGCATCGCTGGAAAATTGCATTACGCCATGCGATGAAAAACCATTGCACATCGCCCTGCAAAACGGCCACATGGATGTGTTTTTATTCTTCCTCTATCGAATGCATAATCAGCCAGCATGGCATGCACCAACCAAGTATGGTGACACGTTATTGCACCACGTTGCCTTCGCTGGTGATCTTGATTTTTTGCAAACGGTTGAGACCTTCTTAAAGGTGGCAGCGCATGTTGACCTTATTACCAAAGACACCATAAATGCTGTCAATCAAAAAGGCAACGCACCACTCCATCATGCGTCACAAAAAGGTTCATGGGCATTCATTAAGCATTTGGCGATTGATAAATTTTTTGTTGCTCCACCTAAAAATACAGCCGGCCGCAGCCCTAGTGATGAAAGTCTTTTTTATGGCAATGGCGAATGGATTGATAATATGCGTGAAACACAATTCTACTCGGACAAAACCATCGCGGATCAATCAACAAGACTTCAATCATATTTGTGGCAGGCCATAAAGGGTAACGAACCCGCCATGGTAGAAAAAGTGCTCAAGCTCGGCGCCTCATGCAATAAGATGGTCCACAACCCTACCGAAGAGATAGACGAGTTACCCCTCCACGAGGCTGCTTACTTTGGATATTCGGCAGTTGTTTCGGTGTTATTAAAGCATGGCGCCCATGTTAATGCCAAGGGATTTGAGAACCTTACCGCGCTGGCATGGGCCGTTGCTGAAAATAAGCCGGTAGTTGTAAGGATGTTGCTCAATGCTAATGCTAATATGAACGTACTTGCGCGAATAACATATAAGGATGACGGTATTAAAATACCGCTTTTATCGTGTGCAGCTTTTTATGGTTGTATCGATGTTATCGAACTCCTTATTAACGCAGGCCATTCTATGCACACTCCCGATGATTGGCACTACAATCCTCTACAGTGGGCAATAGCCGGCAACCAGGAAATTGCGGTCAAACGCCTGATAACGCATGGAGTACTCTTTGATAGCCCTGCTCTTGAATGTGCTCAAGAACATAAGCGCGATAAGATTCTGGCAATCTTGAAGGCAGAACAACGCAAGCGCCGCGCTGCCGCTGATAAAATTAAACCGCTTCCCTTGCAATGCTAGGCGGTGGGGCAGATTTTCTAGATTGCCCCAATCTTGCCGTATTTTTGATAACGCTCCTTGAAGTATTCGCTAGCCAGCATAGAGCCATCGCCATCATCATAAGGCTTTAGACCTAACATAAAAACTCCTGTGCAGATTTAATTAGAGAACAATAACCCCCAATTTTTAAATTTAATTTACTACCATAACGCAGCCCATTACAATGGTACACATAACGCTTCATAAAGGAGATTATGTGATAAAAAGCTTCAAAGATAAAAACCTTGAAAAGTGCTGGCGTACCAACCAATGCAATAAATTTCGGACTGATCTGGTCCGACGCGTACTTATGAAGCTCGACTTAATGGACGCAGCAACCTGCTTAGATGATTTGAAAAACCCACCCAGCAATCGCTTGCACCCATTACATGGGCCAGAGTATAAAAATTGCTGGGCTATTTCTGTAAATGGTCCATGGCGCCTTATCTTTTGTTTTGAAAATGAAGGAATTTTTGATGTCAGGCTTGAGCAATACCACTAGGATACATTTATGAATATTACCCAACGTAAACCATTCACCCCCGGCGAAATCTTACGAGAAGAGTTTATGCAGCCGTATTCACTAACCCAAGAAGCCCTAGCAAGCTTGATTGGCGTCACGCGACGCAAAATTAACGAGATTGTTACGGGCAAGCGAGCCATCACTCCTGATATAGCCTGTCGGTTGGCACGACTTTTCAATATGACACCTGAATTTTGGTTAAATTTACAAATTAAAATGGAGTTGTGGGAAGAGATGAATGATCGCAAGAAAAATAGAGAGTTCGATGAGATTAAACCGCTTCCCTTACAACGCTAGGCCCTGGGTAAATTTTCTACACCGCCCCTTGATGTCTTACAAGATTAAGCTATAGTAGCTGGTGAGCATAAAACAGCCACTATCTTAATCACCCAAGGGGCCACCTCCCATGAACAATCGCCTATTCATCGCATGCACCATCGTCTGCATCAGCACTATGAGCGCCTATGGCGCAATCACCTTCGCGCCTGATGATAGCGATAACCTGGTGGTCGTCTCTATTCAACTATCAGCCCCGACAACAAAGATGCGCAAAAAACACGATGCGCTCCTAAGCAATAAAATGCCCGATGACTGGATTATGGATCTGATGGTAATGACCGCATGCAATGAGGAGCTGTCGCTTGCAGATCTGTATCATTTTGCCTCGGTAAACAAGCAGTATCGTAAAGTGGCGCTTCATGAGAAATTTCGTATCAGCGGCCAGCGTGAACTTAATGATCAATTTTTACGCCGCATACACAAAGCCCT
>Ga0206858_1018_pt1 | contig 57838 bp, 47 predicted proteins | sample Alteio_BWOrgCont_46_FD_152622 | JGI IMG/M metagenome (GOLD analysis project Ga0206858, IMG submission 152622) | Enriched cells from forest soil in Barre Woods Harvard Forest LTER site, Petersham, Massachusetts, United States -... | ecosystem: Environmental > Terrestrial > Soil > Temperate forest >... | reverse complement strand
TTTAATAACAGATTGATAGGAATATCTTTTGAGGCTTCGTACAAACATACTTTGCACCGTATTTTTTGCCATAAACATTGCGTTATATGTACCCACTTTTACTATGACACGCTTACCAGTACAAATACAAGCTGGTTTGCGTCGTTGCAGCATACGCTCCTTAACCAACTACCCATCGAAAGGTTCACACATGACTCCCATCGTACTTAAAAAAATCGCAGCCGTTGGCCTACTTGCATCCAGCATGACAACAATACATGCTATGCACCTTGGATCATTCGCTAACGTTAATGCTTTTGATGTCCAGGCAAATGAGCATGAAGACGACCTGCCCGTTTCCCATAATCTGGGCAAACTTATACTCCGTTATGCAGACGGGAACCACCGGTATAAATCAACAATGTTCACACAGGGCAAGCGCTTGTCCTATTCTGCTGAGAAGGCAAAGAATCTTTTTTGGCATTATGTACCTGAATATAACGATTATGCATTAATCGAGCGTAGCCCAAGAACAGCGGCTAAAAACATGGATTTTATTTATGTTGCTCCCATCTATACAATGCATACATATGAAAAAAAAGAAAAGGACCTCTATTGCGATACCGAAATAGATATGGAAGTTTTACATGATATTTTTATCTTTGAAACCATACGTTGCAGCGCTGATATCTTCTTTTGGAAATCTGATTTTGATGCCATAGAAAGGCCTAGCGGCTATGCCACCCGAATGACTCCCTTGCTCGTGCGTAAGGCAAAAAGTGAGACAGTGCAAATATACTCATTTGCTTGCTATGTCTTTTATGATGTAGCACACACTGATCCATTCAAAACTGAGTGGCCATTGACCTTTGCAGTAAACAAAGATGATGACACAATTAAGATCATTAAAGCAGAGCTTATTGTGGAGGCCGTAGCTATGAATGAAGAGCATAGCCACCAGACATTAGGCTCTGAAGAATAATATCGCTTTAGACGAACTGACATTATTAAAAGAGGGCACTGTTTATTTAACAGTGCCCTCTTTTTTATTACTTAACAAGCAACTCAATGGCACGCTTGCTTTCTATCGAGCCTTCGTACGTAAGTGATAATCTATTAAGCGCTTCATAAAAAACACCGCCACCTTAGGCTGCCAGAGATTGTTTAACAACTAATATTGGTTAAAATTCAACCAAAATTAACATGATTTTGGTTGAAATACAAACAAAATTTGACATAGTTTTGGTCAAAATGCAAACCTAAATATACGAGAAAGTCATGCAGAAACACAACTGATTGCAAAAAATAGCAACCATTTCGATGCAAATATTCACTATTTGACATTTAAATAAAATTGTTTATCATGGATATAGCTAAATTATGTTATATTTTTTAATTTTTAAAGATGGAGACTCACATCATGATCAAGGGAAATGTTATTTTTGTAATTGTACTCTGCATAGCGAATGTGTCGTATTCAAGTGTTTCACTTGCGATGAATGAACAGCAAGGAAGCTCGTCAAGTTCAAGCTCGTCAAGCTCCCCAAAGCGCCTTGATGCCGCATCGTCAGCTCCAACGCTTAATGCTGAATCACCACAAAATCCGCATGCTATACTTACTTGTTTTGATGTGCTCAATGGCAAAACCGAAGAGATCAAAAAAATTCTTAATCTTTTGATTATTCATCACAAATTAGTTGAATGCTATCTTGCTAACAATCTTGCTACTGAATACGGCTGTGATGATACCATCTTTGATAAGGGCATTACTACCTTGTTACACAAAGAAGACGTCGCCATTGCAAGTCTTGATACAGAAACACGCAATATATGGGATGCTTTTCAACAATGTTTATTCGATAACAAAGAAACTTTTGATGTTAAAAGCTTACGTCACTTACTCTCAATAAGCCTGAAATTGGGCGCAAAGTTGAAAGGTTTCATGCAATCAGCACAAAACCATTTTGACACTATCACTAACCTGGCAAAAACAGGCAGTTCACGTTTTAATGCGCTTTTTCAAAAAAGCAATCAGGTTCATTTATTAACAAAAGCGCATACAGTGCTATCTCTTTTTAACAGGAATGACACTACTGATTTATATTTCACGTGCAAAACATTATCACCTCAAAAAATTGAGTATTTTTTAGACCAATACAAAAAACACAAAAAATCATTCCAGGAGTTTCGCGGTATGCATTGCGATATTGATCAGACCTATGCTGACCTGCGCACCAATGCTGACCAATTTTTTACATGGTATGACACGACCGCAGAGGCGTTTTCAAACCTGCAGACAGACTTTCCTGCTGTCTATACAGAAGCATCATTCTTTAAAGACATATATTCACAGCTTTATCAAAAACTCAGAGGGTTTCTTGGTAATGCTAAGAAAAAATTTCCGCCTTCACTTTTTGTTATACACAATCTCATAAGTAATGGTAGCATTGCTCTTGCAGAAAAAACATTAACCCTTTTTGAAGGTATGCTTCCTGAGGAATTATATTACAACGATATACATGGAAATCATCACCAGGTCACTTATCAGAATTTTTTAGCCATGTTCGCTACTGTAACCGTTCTGCCCTCGGCAATTTATAAACCTACTAAACGTAACAGTGCCCAAGCGCAACTGCAAAGCGAAGGTGCTATTTTGTACTGGCTAGATGAATTTAACCTATGGGAAGATTTTGGTATCATTAGTGCTAACCATCAGCCGATTAAATGGCCGCCACTTACACTCTTTCCTGTCATTGAATTTTTTAAAAAGCAGCTCAACCAAGCCATTCAGGTATTAAAAGCCAAGCAGTCAGCTCACAAAAAAGAACATTTAAAACAGAAAACTGCCCAAAAGCACGTTATCAGCCCCAACAACCACGTAGCACCAATCATACCCGGCACACCAACTGTAACTGAAGAATCGCCACTACCCGAAGAACCTACTGTGTTACAATCACCTCGCAAGAGAATTAAAAAGTTTAAATGCATAACCAATGAGCTCTTAAATACTCTTTTTAACTTTGACCCTGTATACACAATAGTTGACAGTCAATATGATGCCATTAAGCATTCTTGGGGAGTTCATCCCGAAGAGGGCATCCTTGCCGTCATTAAGCGTAGCGATACCTATCATGCCACTACTACGTCTATGCCAACGCTAAACATAGAAAACTTATCACCATGCTATACGCCTAAACAAGACAAATTTCATCGCATTCCACCAGGTCTACAACAATATTTATCCTATAGTGATATGCTTACACAGGAGTCTATCACCATCAATGAAGGTCATAATAAATTGGCAACTGAGTATCATGTAACGCTAAATAACCCATCAGATAGTGCCATAGTTCTTAAGGCAACGCTCTTTCCAAAATATGCTGACATTAAAACACATGCAGACTTAGAGCATGCGTATCGCAGTACTGCACCACATTTTAAACAGGGTATTCATGAAGGTGCTTATGTTTTTATTTTTAACGGGGAACACAAGTGTTACCACCGATTCTTTCATGAAACTAAGCAATAACCCATAAATAAAAAGGCGCTACTAAAACCAGTAGCGCCTTTTTATTTTTATCAGCCTATACAACAAGCCTATTCCCAGGTCAATGAACCAGCAGTTTGGTATTCAGTAACACGGGTTTCGAAGAAGTTTTTCTCTTTAGTAAGATCAACTGATTGAGACATCCAAGGAAATGGATTTTCTCTGAAATAAAGCTTAGGAAGATCAATGCGCTCAAGGCGGCGATCGGCAATATGCTCAACATAGTTGGAGAACTGTTCAGCATTGATACCAAGCAAGCCTTGTGGGCAAGCATCATAAGCATACGCCGTCTCGAGAACCACTGCTTGCTTAACAAGCTCAGTAATTTTCGCCTGAAATGCTGGCGTCCAAGCTTCAGGGTTCTCTGCTTTAATCGTATTGATAAGATCACAACCAAAGGCAAGGTGCAAGCTTTCATCACGCATGATGTACTCGAATTGCTCACCAATACCAACCATCTTTTGCTGACGCTTAAGCGCGAGCATCATTGCAAAGCCGGCATAGAAAAAGATGCCTTCCATGATGACATAAAAGCCTATGAGGTCTATCAGGAATTTTTGTATATTTTCAATACCAATCGGCTTAAAGGCTGGATCCATAATCGATGTTGTCAGACCAACAACAAAGTCATCCTTAGCTTTAATGCTTGGTATCGTATTATACATATTGTAGATTTCATCAGGATTAAGGCCGAGCGAATCACAGCAATAAATAAATGTATCGGTGTGCACGGCCTCTTCAAATGCCTGACGCAATAAATATTGGCGACACTCTGGATTAGTTACGTGTGCGTATGCTGCAAGCACAATATTATTTGCCGTCAGTGATTCTGCCGTTGCAAAGAAGCCAAGATTCCAAAGAATCAATTTTCTTTCCAGGGGCGCTAGTGCTGTTGGCGATTGCCACTGCTCAACGTCCTTCTGCATAGAAATTTCTTCTGGTGTCCAGTTGTTAGCCACTCCGGATTTATAATATTCACGCGCCCACAGGTAGCGCATAGGAAGAATCTTATTAGGATCGGTGCTCGTATTATTTATAATACCATCTTTTTTCATAGCAATTCCATTCTGTCTTATTGACAAGACTCGCAGTCTTGATTTTCGATACTACACGAAGCACCTTCTGGAGCTTGGGTGGTTTTATCAACCGCCTCTTCAATGGTGGCGTATTCACGCTTTTGCGTGAAGCCAAACTTTTTAGAATCTAGTGACGTTTTTTCAATTTGGCTAGCGCCAAGCGTACGCATGTAATAGGTTGTTTTAAGGCCAGATTTCCATGCCGTCATATAAATATCATTAAGCTTCTTGCCCGAAGTCCCCTGCATAAAAATATTATGAGACTGGCTCTGATCAATCCACTTGCCACGTGCTGCAGTAATCTTAACAAGCCACTCAGGATCAATTTCGAATGCCTCTTTATATTTATCTTTTAGGTGCTGTGGGATGGATGGAATCATTTGAATGCTGCCATCGTGATACTTAATGGTATCCAACATATCCTGGTTCCATAGGCCAAGCTTTTTAAGGTCACTGACTAAGTACTCGTTTACAACGGTAAACTCACCACTCATGTTTGCCTTAACATAAATATTTTTGTATATAGGCTCTATGCATGGAAAACATCCAGAGATGTTTGAAATGGTTGCCGTTGGTGCAATAGCCATGGTGTTGGAATTGCGCATGCCATGTTGTTTAACATGTTCACGCACTGGCGCCCAATCCAATGACGAACTGCGAGAAATTTCTACCGGTACACCGCGCTCTTTTTCTAATAAATCGAGCGTATCCACAGGAAAGATATTGCGATCCCACTTCGATCCTTTGTACGAAGGGTAAGCGCCATATTCCTTGGCCAATTGCGAAGAGGAAAGGATAACATGATATGAAATCAATTCCATCAGATTATCGGAAAATTCTAGCGCCTTGGGATCGGTGAATGGAATATCCAACATAAACATGGCGTTCTGCAATCCCATAATACCTAAGCCTATTGGGCGGTGCCTTAGGTTAGAAGTTTTACCTTCCTGCGTGGGATAGAAATTGATATCAATTACATTATCAAGCATGCGAACTGCTGTTTTAGTTGTAGCTTGTAACAGCTCTTTATCAAGTTTGCCATCAATGACATGGCGACCAATATTGATCGAACCAAGGTTGCACACAGCGGTCTCTTCGCGTGATGTGTTGAGCGTAATTTCTGTGCACAAATTAGAAGAATGCACAACGCCAGCATGATCTTGTGGAGAGCGAATATTGGATGGATCCTTAAAGGTAATCCACGGATGTCCCGTTTCAAACAGGCGACTGAGCATTTTGCGCCACAATTGCTGTGCAGGAATTTTCTTAAAAAGCTTAATAGTTCCCTGATTTACCAATCCTTCATAGTAAACATATTTTTCTTCAAAGGCTTTACCATATAAATCAAAGAGCCCTGGAACATCATCCGGCGAGAAAAATGTCCACTCTTCATTACTAATAACGCGCTTCATAAATAGATCTGGTATCCATGCAGCAATATTCATATCATGGGTGCGGCGACGTTCATCACCGGTATTGCGGCGCAAATCTAAGAAATCTTCAAAATCATAGTGCCATGCTTCCAGGTAGGCTACTGTAGCACCACGACGGCTGCCACTACGATAAATTGCAGCAACGACATCGCTTGCTAATTTAAGAAACGGAATAATGCCTTGGCCGTTCATCTTAATACTTTTAATGAGCGCACCCGTACCACGCAACGCCGTCCACGAATTAGCAACACCGCCAGACCACTTAGACATATTTGCATTGTCCTTAAGACATTTAAAAATATGGTCTAGATCGTCATCAATGTAGGTTAAATAGCAGGAACTTAATTGCGGTTGTAGCGTTGCTGAGTGAAACAACGTTGGCGTTGAGGATACAAAGCGCAACGTGGAAAGGACGGTATAAAATTCGATCGCTCGCTCGGTTTTATTTTCTTCTAAGATCGCAAGTCCCATAGCAACACGCATCCAAAAAGCCTGTGGTAGCTCTATGACAATACCAGAATTTTTTAGTAAATATCTTTCATATAGGGTCTGTATGCCGATATAGCCAAAAAGGTCGTCGCGCTCTATCACCAGCGCCTGAGCAAGTCTTTCAAGATCAAATGCTGCAAGGCGAGGATCAAGCAAATGTAACGCAATGCCCTTTTTGATGCCATCAATAAATTCTTGTTGATAGAGCGTAGCAAGGTTGCCCAGGCTGAGCTCCTTACCTTTTACTTCCTTATAAATGTGCTGCAAAAATAATCGCGCGGCAACACTGTTATAAGCAGGATCCTTTTCAATAAATGCGGTTGCAGCAAATACAAGCGCTTTTGAAAGGTCCTTTGCAAGGATACCATCATAAATAGTGCGGCTAAGCTCTTGAATAATAAGCTCAGCTGATGCATCTTTTTCATAGCCTTGCATTGCACGTGCTAGTGAACGATGAATTTTTTTGATATCAAATTGTTCCACACTACCGCTACGTTTTTTTACGTTTGCAAAAGCGGCATATGCTGACATTATTTTCTCGTCAACAAAGGGATATGCCGATGCTGATGACGCCGTAGACCTGCTGTTGATTTCCATACTAAAGTCCTTTCGTAGACCTCACAGATACCCCACCATAATTTACCATTTGCAATCGCCGGAGTACGCCCTAGTACAAATGGAAAATATTTTCTCTTTGAAAATTTGTTTCCTGAACACGACTACTAATGTAACAGGTCCCTTACACACAATCAAATAAAATTTTTATTTTTTTAAAAAGCCCGTCTGACTCAATAAAATCCATTCGTATTTGACCTTTATCAGCAATATAAAATGGCCATGCCAAAGCTCTTTAATAACACCATTTCTCTTTGCATTTAATCCAAAAAACACCATATTTTTGCTTGAGGGGAAAATCTTAATAGAAAATAATATCGAGCTATGTCAATACTATTGCCCAACATTCCTCTAGGGACTTTTTTGCAAAATTAGGCAATGTGATTTTTACGAAAAGAGGGAAGCGAAACGATACCGCAAAAATAGATTTTGGTCAACAACGAAACAGAGTTTTTGCTCACAGGTAAGATTCGAATTTTAACAACCGATTAGTTGTAAATAGTGCATGACATGCAATAACATGGTCACACCAAAAGCAATTGCTACCGCATGCTTAGTGTATCTAAATCCCCACAAAGAATAAGCAATATTAGCCAGTGCCAGCACAATAAGAGCTGGATACATAAACAACGCAAGGGGTTTAATAACTTGGTAAATGCCATTAAAGCCAAGGTTGGTCATACCCACCGTTAAAGCAATTGTAACCAGAAGCGCATGGAGATAACGAACACGTCCCTGAAATACTTCCTTGGCAAGATAATCAGCAAAAACTGCACTGATGGCTATGGCCGTGGTAAGACAGGCAATCGCCATTGTAGCATTAGCTAAAACACTCGCACTGGGCCCTAGAACAAGCGTGGCCAAGGCGCTCAACAATTGCTCAGGTGCAAGATCAGCAATGTGCGCACTATACTTTGCTGCCAGCAAGCAGAAACCGGTGTAAACGGCGCCAAGCAACAGGCCTCCAATAAGGCCAGCCTGCAGGCCAGTCATAGCGACTTCCTTTGATGTCATTGGATTTGTTGATGGGCGACTTGCCTTGATAGCGCCAACAATAAGCCCGGAAAAAAGAAAGGTTGCCAAAAGATCGAGGGTTAAATAACCGCCCTCAAGGCCCTTGAAAAAACTTTGTAGCGATGAACATGCTGTCACAGGAGCTTGGGCAGGCGATAGTAAGCCCAAAATAATAATTGAAAACAACAGGATCAATTTTATAGGTGCAAGCACTCGTCCAAAGACCTCCATCACATAACGCTTTTTAACGGTTGATGCAAAAATAATTGCAGCAACAACAAGGCTGAATGCAAAAAGCGATATGCTTGGAATGTGCCAACGTACGGCTGCATACGCGAGTGTGATGCATCGTGGCGTTGCACCAAATGGGCCAATTAAAAGCATACAAGTAAAGGCAATAAGTGCGCCGGGAATGCGTCCAGTCATTGAAAAGAATTTTTTATAATTGCCATCAAAAAGGGCCGTTGCAACAAGACCAAGTACCGGAATAATAATACCGGTCAGTGCTAATCCCACAATGCCAAAAAACACATTGCTGCCAAGATCACGGCCAAGGCCAAGCGGAAATACAATATTTCCAGAACCAAATAACATGGCAAAAATGGCAAGGCCTATTGAAACAACACCGGTGGCTTGCATAATTAATTCCCTTCTTAAGGACACAATAATAATCATTAGAGGGCCGAAATTTCCCGGCCCTCTAATCGTCTATAAGCTATAAGCTAATTCTAACGATTTAGAACATTCCGCCCATGCCGCCCATACCACCGCCATGGCCGTGCCCTGCATGACCTGCAGCAGCTGGCTTGTCTTCTGGTATTTCAGCAATCATGGTCTCTGTGGTCAACAGTAGGCTTGCAATAGATGCAGCATTTTGCAGCGCTGATCGTGTTACCTTGGTTGGATCCACAACACCAGCTTGGAACATGTCAATGTATACTTCGTTACGTGCGTCAAAGCCAATGTTTGCTTCAGAATTTCTGATCTTTTCTACAACAACTGCAGCGTCATAGCCAGCATTGCTAGCGATACCGCGCGCAGGTTCTTCAAGCGCACGACGAATAATTTGTACGCCAATACCTTGATCACCAGCAAGCTTGATTGTATCCAACAACGTCTGACAGCGCAGTAGAGCCACACCGCCGCCAACAACGATGCCTTCTTCAATTGCAGCACGTGTTGCATGAAGCGCATCGTCAACACGATCTTTCTTCTCTTTCATCTCTGTTTCAGTGCATGCACCAACTTTGATAATGGCTACACCACCAGAGAGCTTAGCAAGACGCTCTTGGAGTTTTTCTTTATCATAATCTGAAGAAGAATTAGCAATTTCAGCATTGATGTGGCTGATACGTGCATCGATATCACGTTTATCGCCCTTACCATCAACAATAGTGGTATTGTCTTTGCTCAAACGTACTTTCTTAGCGCAGCCAAGATCAGCAAAAGCAACCGTATCAAGTTTAATACCTAATTTGTCTGATACAACTTTACCGCCGGTCAATGCAGCAATATCATGAAGCATTGCTTCGCGACGATCGCCAAAGCCTGGCGCCTTAACCGCTGCAATGTTCAATGTACCGCGCATCTTGTTTACCACAAGGGTCGCAAGCGCCTCACCTTCAATATCTTCAGCAATAATCAACAGTGGAATACCTTGCTTTGCAACTTGTTCAAGAATAGGCAACAAGTCTTTCATATTGCCAATCTTTTTGTCGCAAATCAGGATACGTGGGTTATCAAGACTTACTTCCATCTTTTCAGAATCGGTGATGAAGTAAGGGGATAGATAACCACGATCAAATTGCATACCTTCTACAATTTCAAGCTCATCGACCATACCACGAGCTTCTTCAACCGTGATAACGCCGTGTTTGCCAACTTTGTCCATAGCATCAGCAATAAGATCACCAATTGCTTTGTCATTGTTTGCAGAGATGGTTGCCACTTGTGCGATTTCTGCTTTGTCTTGAATAGGCTTAGACATTTTGCCCAAATGATCAACAACAGCAATAACCGCTTTATCAATGCCGCGCTTTACTTCCATTGGATTTGCGCCAGCAACGATATTCTTCATGCCTTCACGAAAGATTGCTTCAGCAAGTACGGTAGCGGTTGTCGTTCCATCGCCTGCAACATCAGATGTTTTTGAGGCAACTTCACGCACCATTTGTGCGCCCATGTTTTCAAATTTATCTTTAAATTCGATCTCTTTAGCAACTGAAACACCATCTTTGGTAATCGTTGGAGAACCGAATGATTTTTCGATTGCCACATTACGACCCTTGGGTCCGAGTGTCACCTTAACGGCGCTTGCAAGCCTGCTAACACCTTTAAGAATTTTATTACGGGCGTCTTCGCCGAAAATAATTTGTTTAGCCATTATGTTCCTTCTTAACTACTTTTCAATAACGCCGAGTAATTCTTCTTCACGCAGCACCAAAAACTCTTCACTGCCCAGCGTAAATTCTGTTCCAGAATATTTTCCAAATAGAATTTTATCGCCAGCCTTAACTTGCAATGGTCTGATTGAACCATCACTCATCATTTTGCCTTCGCCAGTCGCGACAACAGCACCCATCTGGGTCTTTTCTTTGGCTGTATCAGGGATATAAATGCCTCCAGCAGACATTTGTTCGCTCTCTAAGCGTTTGATCAATACACGATCGTATAAAGGTCTAATAGTGGTTGACATAGCAAGTCCTTTATGAGTAAAAACCGTATTGTGTTAGAAAAAACAACAGAAACCACGTTAAAATCTTAGCTTTCAACGTTCTCCAAGTATACAATCAAAAACGTAAAACGCAACCGGGTCTTATAGCACTTGACTCATATTTTTAAGATTGTTCATACATGCCAATAAGCTCAGCCTGTCCAAGTGTACAATCTTTCATAACGTCCAGCAATTGCTCACGCGTTGTATTTGATTGCAACCTAAGATCATGAGCATCCTTACTCAGTGCGTACAGCGTAAAAATGTAACGATGACTGCCGGTACCTTTAGGGGGACAAGCACCACCATAGCCAGGATTACCCCAACTATTAAATCCCTGATAGGTGCCATCTGGTAGCTTGGCATTAGTTGATAACCCTTCAGGCACGTGCGTCATTGTCGCCGGTATATTAAAAACTACCCAATGAGTCCAGCCCGGTTTTTGCACCGCATCTGGATCAAAGCAGACAAGGGCAAAGCTTTTGGTATTGACTGGAGGATTTGCCCACTGCAATTGTGGCGATATCCCTTTGCCCCTGCACGTATAGGCCTCTGGCAATGTGCCGCCGTCCTGCCAGAATGTGCTGGTTAGCGTAAAAGTGTTATGTGTCATTACTTTTCTCCCTGCATAAAAAACAATTCCTATGGTCGCTACAATCAAAACCACATACATATTTGTCAATCGTGTTATTTTCATGAAATCTCCTTCCAGATCCTTTCAGAAATTTTTACTACTCATCCTGCATAAAAATACCGTCATTGTACAAATGTGTCGAGGTTAAAAAATCGTATAGTTTAATGAGGTATCCCCTTTTTGCTTTGGCGTTGAGTGTGTGATAGGCTATGGAAGTGCTTGTATATTCCATAGCCCTTCATTTTAGTGGAGAATAACAATGACTAGGCCGCTTCCTATTCCTATTGGCGTTGACGACTATAAAAAACTTATCGATAAAGGCAGTGTCTACATCGATAAAACGCTGTTCATTAAAGAATTTTGGGAAGATGGTAGCGAAATTATTTTGACCCCACGTCCTCGTAGATTTGGCAAAACCTTGAATCTTTCTATGCTCAAATACTTTTTTGAGCACCAGAATAGCCAAGAAGAATCAACGGCATATCTTTTTGAAAAAACCAATATTTGGAAAGATCCAAAGTATCAAAAACTTCAGGGAAAATTTCCTGTCATTTTTATTACATTTAAGGATGTAAAAGTAGATACGTGGACTGAGGCGTATCAACAGTTTACAGATCTACTTATAGAAGAAATTGAGCGACTTGTTGAACCAATTTATACATCACTAACACCGCGCTATCAACGTTGGTACGATGCTATTTTAGATGAAACGGCAACGGTTACTAATTATAAAAATAGTCTATTTACCCTCACCAAAATTTTGAAACAACACTACAGGAAAAAAGTCATTGTTTTAATTGATGAATACGATTCTCCCATTACCCACGCCTACCTTAAAGGTTACTATCCAAAGATGATAGGCTTTATGCGTGGCCTGCTTTCAAAAGTGCTTAAAACTAATCCTGCCTTAGATCGGGCGTTACTGACAGGCATTACGCGGACAGCAAAAGAAGGAATATTTTCAGGACTTAATAATTTGGCAGTTTGTACTGCGCTCAGCGAGAAATATTCCGACAAATTTGGTTTTACCGACAATGAAGTTGGTTCACTTATTGCTCAATACGGTCTTCAAGCACAGCAAGCAGCTATCAAATCATGGTACAACGGTTACACGTTTGGTAAAACGCAAGTATATAATCCCTGGTCAGTTTTAAATTGTATTGATGCCAAGGGCGATTTAAAGCCTTACTGGGTAAACACCAGTGATAATGAATTGGTGGCAAGAATAATTGCTCAAGCAAGTGATGAGACTAAAAATGAACTCAAACATTTACTTGAAGGCAACCCAATAACAGGGAAGAAGATAGATGAAGGGGTCGTTCTGCCAGACCTTGACGCTGAAGACCAAGAGCCATGGAGTTTCTTGTTGTTTACTGGGTATCTTACAGCGATAGATCGCACTACTCGTGATGATCTATATTTTTATACGCTTGCCATTCCCAACAAAGAGATCCTGGTGCTCTACAAGGACCTTGTTCTAAGGGCGATTGGCAAAGTATTTTCTTTTGCCAAACTTAAGAGGCTATTTGAGGCACTGATTACTGGTGATGTGACCAACGTTACTACCCTATTACAAGGATATATTGATAACATGTGTAGCTTTCATGACCTCCCCAATGACGATATGGAGCGGAGTGTACACATGTTTGTTCTTGGGCTGCTTGCCGAGCTTTCTTATCGATACATCATACAATCAAATCGCGAGTCCGGTGATGGCCGCTATGATATTATGCTGATGCCGCGCGATCATAATGATTTTGGAATACTTTTAGAATTCAAAAAAACAAAGAGTAAAACAAAGGCTGTACTTGCAACAGCGGCAGACAAGGCGTTACAACAAATCAAAACACATGACTACAAAAAGCAGCTACGAAATTTTGGCTATCAAGGTAAAATTATTTGCTACGGTGTTAGTGCCTGCGGCAAACATATCGCACTTAAGATGGAGACGATAGGCGCTTTGTAGAGAGGGCTTTTGATCATGTAATGCAGATCAATAAAAAAAAGATTGACAGATGACTTGTAAGACTTCAGAGTAGTTGAAGGTCCAATGAGGATCTAAAAAAATTCTAACACCGCATCATTTCTTATAAAAGGAGAAAGCCACGATGCTTACGAAAAAAATGTTGCCACAAAATGTGAACTGCTCGCTACGCTCGCCTGCTCGCGTTCTTGCTGGTTAATTCACTACAAAGTCCGCTACATCCAGTTGCGCTCGACTCACTAGGCGACATCAACCGCACCGGCTATGTGCCGCAAGGCATTGTCTTTAGCCAAAACGGCAACGCTATCGCAGAAATCGCCGTCAGCACCGCCACCGGCCTGCCTGGATTTTCGATGTATCAATTTGCCAATGGCAGCATGACCGGAACGCCATTGGGCGGTTTTGTGAATGCAAACAACGCCACACTTTCCTCCGGTTCAGGCGTCCCTTGTCCTAACGGCGTTCGTTGGTTGCCTGGCACCTCAATGGCTGCAGCACTGTTTATGCTCAACAGCTCGAGCCCAAGTTCCGGTTCACTCAACCTGAACACGTTCAATTGTCCATCAATAGTCAACGGCTCAAATGCCACATCCTCGCCATTTCTTGGCAATGTGAATGCATCATTTCTGAACGGCAACTTGTCAGCAAATTGTTGCATGGACGTCTCTGCCGATGGTCAGTACATGGCGATCACCGATACGGTCTACGACGGCAATGCCTTGAGCTCAACGCTGTACGTGCTCAGCCAAGAGGGCGCGGTCCTTGCGCTCGCTGCGCTTGGCAACACGCTACCCGGTAGCATCTCCATCTCGCCGGTGGCATCAGCAGGCACCTATTACATTACCGTCGGTGGGCTTGATAGCACCTTGCGCGCATTTTCGTTTACGGCAAATACGGTCGGGGCGCTGAACTCGCTGGGTACGATAACGACAGTTGGCACTCCTAACTACATGGTCTGGCACCCAAGTGGCCTCTATCTTGCGGTAGCTACCAGTACGCCAAGCATAAGAATATATACGTTTAGTGGTACCGGAGCACCGGCACTTCTGGGAAGTGCATTTACAGGCGGCGCGCCGGTCTTGGCCAATGGCGTGGCCACACTTGCCTGGTCGCCCAATGGCACCTATCTTGCCTCAGTTGATGGCGCTAGTAACAACCTTCTCAGAGTACTTAGTTTTACTGGCAGCACACCAACACTTGCACAAGTAGGTAGCACGGTAACGCTTGCAGGTAGCGTAACTGGGAACTATAACGGTGTCACTTGGTCACCAAATAGTGGCTTTATTGCAGTAATATCTGCTGCACCCGCCTTGCAAGTCTTTTCGTTTAATGGCTCAAGTACACCGGTAAGAGTTGGCACTAACCTTACCACAGGGTTAAACTCCCCCTTTTCAGTATCCTGGTCTGGCAATGGCAGTTATCTTGCAGTAGGCAATAGTGGCAATAATAGTGTGCAATTGTTTACGTTTAGCACTACCAGTACACCAACGATTGCAGTTTCAGGCAATCCTGTATTTACAAATATGACTACGTTACGGTCAATTGCTTGGTCGCCTAATGGCAACTATCTTGCCGCGCTTGATGCGTCTAATAATATCCTACAGGTTTATGCATTTTCTGGCGGTGTATTCACCCAGGTCGGTGGTAATGCAACTACTGGCGCCTTCCCTGTTGCAGTTTCCTGGTCACCAAACGGCAATTATATTACTGTGACAAATACTAGTGCCAACACAATCCAAACCTTTGCATTTAATGGCTACAGTACGCCAATGCTCCTAGCTGGAGGCGGAGCAACTGGACTTTCAGGTCCCTATGCCGGCGCCTGGTCACCCAATGGTAACTATTTTGCGGTGATAAATAATGGCTCCCCCTCCACCGGCCTCCAGGCCTTCTCATGGCCCTACAACACGCCAACCAGAATTGGCACGAGTCTGCCGACGGGGGCAAGTCCGGTGTCAGTTGCCTGGTCGCCAAATGGCAATTATCTGGCGACGACTGCAGAGACTGGCACTACAGGCCAACTGCAAGCATGGTCATTTAGCACGACCAACACCCCAACGGCTGCTGCGCTTGGAAGTGCAGTGACTACGGGAGCAAGTGCAAACGCCAGCTCAGTAGCATTTTCTCCAAATGGTAACTATCTTGCCGTGGTAAATATAGCACCAACAAGCACGCTGCAGGTATATTCATTTGCGGTTGGTACACCGGTACAAGTAGGGGGTAATGTAACTACAGGCGGTGTCCCTCAATCAGTGACCTGGTCACCAAACGGCAACTACATTGCTGTGGTAAATAGCACCTCAAATACGCTGCAGGTATATTCATTTTCCGGTGGTACACCGGTGCTGGTGGGAAGCTCTGTGAGTACAGGAACGAATCCCTATTCAGTTTCCTGGTCACCAAATGGCAACTATATTGCCGTGGTAACTCACAACTCAAATACGCTGCAAGTATATTCATTTTCTGGTGGTACACCGGTACCAGTAGGAAGTGCTGTAAGTACGGGAGCAAGCTCAAACCCTTTTGAAGTAGCCTGGTCACCCAACGGCAATTATCTTGCCGTGGTAAATATAAGTCCAGCCACCCTACAATTACAGGTGTATTCATTTTCTGGCAGTACCCCAGTATTATTAGGTGGTGGTACAACAACAAATGCAAATCCCAGTTCTGTGGCTTGGTCGCCTAACGGCAATTATCTTGTAGTGGTTAATGATGGTACAACTAATATGCAAGTATTTTACTTTGATGGTACCAATACACCGGTACTGGTGAGTACCATAAATGGTACGGGCGCAAATCCCATCTCAGCAGCCTGGTCACCAAATGGCCAGTTTATTGCGGTGGTAAATCAAACGTCAGCGACCCTCCAATTCTTTACCGCCCCCATCTTCCAAAACGGCCAACCGCTCTTGAACCAACTGGGCAACACAGTCAGCACCGCAAACCCGGTCACCTCAGTGGCCTTCTCGCCAAATGGCAACTACATTGCAACGGCAGGCAGTGGCATCCAGATGTATTCGTTTAGCAGCACCGGCACGAGTGCGCCAACGCCACGTGGTAGTGCAGTGGCGACAACGGCGATCTCGCGACAGTGCGTCTGGTCACCAACGAATAATTACGTAGCAGCCGTTTTTGATAACGCAACGCTTGGCGTGTATTCATTCAGCCCAAGTGCGCCGGCAACGCCAGTGCTGGCGGCAAGTGCAACGACCATGCCGTTGCCAAGCATGTGTGCCTGGTCGCCAAATGGCAATGCGTACAATGATAATTATATTGTGACGGCGTCGGCCTTGAATGGTGGGGCCAGAAGGTTGTTTTATTTCGATCCGTTTAGTAGTACCAACTACTATGGATAGATGTGCTGGATCGAGTGATTTGATCGGATGATTGATATGATTTAAGTGGATCCTGAAACGAGTTCAGGATGACAAAATTAGGGAAAATTACCTTTTCTTTGTCATCCTGAATTTATTTCAGGATCCATTTTTGCTTTGGGACGAAGTGTGTGATAGGCTATGGAAGTACTTAAGTATTCCATGGCCTATCATTTTTTAGTGGAGAATAACAATGACTAAGCTGCCCCCCATTCCCATCGGCGTAGATGACTTCAAAGAGATTATTGACAGAGGAAGCGTCTATGTCGATAAGACGCTGCTCATTAAAGAATTTTGGGAAGATGGTAGCAAGATTGTTTTAACTCCTCGTCCTCGTAGATTTGGCAAAACCTTGAATCTATCTATGCTCAAATACTTTTTTGAGCGTACCGAGCAATCAAATAGCTATCTTTTTGAGAAAACAAACATCTGGAAAGATCCTAAATACCGAGAGCTTCAGGGAAAATTTCCTGTCATTTCGATCACCCTTAAAGATGTTAAGAAACGGAATTGGGGCGATGCGTATAAACAAATTATTGAGCTGCTTTCAAAAGAGGTTAAACGTACCCTGAGTCCACTGTATAATTCCTTAGGTGCTGACCAACAAAAGAGATATCATGCCCTTGTTGATAGAACTGCGGATAGTGTTGATTATTGCAACAGCTTACTTTTTATGACCGAGATTTTAGAGGCGTACTATAAAACAAAAACCATTGTGCTCATTGATGAATACGACACACCCATTGTAGCTGCCTACCTCAACGACTACTATAGTGATATGGTAAGTTTTATACGGGACTTATTTTCAGCAGTACTTAAAACTAATCCAGCCCTCAATCGTGCTTTCTTAACCGGCATTACTCGTACAGCCAAGGAAGGAATATTTTCAGGACTTAATAATCTGGCAGTTTGCAGCGTGCTTAACGAAAAATATTCTGACAAATTTGGTTTCACAGACAAGGAAGTTGGTTCACTTATTGCTCAATACAATCTCAAAGAACAACAAGAGGATATCAGGTCATGGTACAACGGTTACACTTTTGGTAAAACGCAGGCATATAATCCCTGGTCGGTCTTAAACTGTATTGATTCCAAAGGCATGTTAAAGCCTTATTGGGTGAATACCAGTGACAATGAGTTAGTAGCAAGAGTCATTGCTCAAGCGGATGATGAAACTAAAAATGAACTTATGCTTTTACTTGAAGGTAAGCCAATTACCAAGAAGAAGATAGATGAAGGAGTTGTGCTCCCCGATCTTGACACTGAAGATCAAGAGCCTTGGAGCTTCTTGCTGTTTACTGGATATCTTACCGCAATAGATTGTGTCGTTAAAAACGATCTATACCTTTATAGTCTTGCAATTCCCAACAAAGAAATCCTAGTGCTCTACAAAGACCTAGTGCTAAAAGCAATTGGCAAAGTATTTTCGTTTGCCAAGCTTAAAAAATTATTTGAGGCACTGATTACTGGTGATGTGACCAACGTTACTACCCTATTACAAGGATATATTGATAGCATGTGTAGCTTTCATGACCTCCCCCAAGACAATATGGAGCGGAGTGTACACATGTTTGTCCTCGGACTGCTTGCCGAGCTTTCTTATCGATACATCATACAATCAAATCGCGAGTCCGGTGATGGTCGCTATGATATTATGTTGATGCCACGTGATCATAACGATTTTGGAATCCTTTTGGAGTTCAAAAAAACAAAGAGCAAAACAAAGGCTGTACTTGCAGCGGCGGCAGACAAAGCGTTGCAACAAATCAAAACGCATAACTACAAAAAGCAACTGCGAGATTTTGGTTATAAAGGCAAAATTATTTGCTACGGCATTAGTGCATGCGGCAAACATATCGCACTTAAGATGGGCACGATAGGCGCTTTGTAGCTTGAGTACCATAGAAGGATATTTACTATGTCTTATACAATATATTACTACATTCTTATTATTAGCCTCTGTTGCAATAGCGGTTTTGCAAAAACAACAGGCACACCCAACGCGTTACCCGCTCTTTCTTGTTCTCTCTTTAAAGCTTATCCAGGTTTAGTACAGAAAAAACATAAACCATCACTTACACGTATTGCTCATGTCTCGCTAGGTACCTTTCCAACACCAATACAAAAACTTAGGGTGCTAGGCGCTGCAGTAGGAGCTAGTCATCTTTATGTAAAACGAGATGATCTGAGTGGTGATCTTTTTGCCGGCAACAAGGTCCGCAAGCTTGAATTTCTTTTTGGCCACGCACTTGCATGCAAAGCACAGGGCGTGTTAACGCAAGGGTTTGCCGGTTCAAATCATACCTGTGCCACTGCTGTCTACGCTAAAACATTGGGGCTTCACTGCTCCTGTTTACACCTACCACAGCCGCCAACGTCGTACGCACGCAGAAATTTATTACTCTCTCACCTGTACGGTGCAGACTTGACCATTTATCCAACGGTTGCTCGTCGAGACACCGGCATTTATGAAAAAAATCGTGCTTTTAAAAGAAGAACTAATCAGCCCCTTTATTTCATTCCATCGGGTGGCTCTAATGAAATTGGCACCCTTGGCTTTGTGAATGCCATGTTTGAACTAAAAGAACAGATTGCCGCTGGCGTTATGCCCGAGCCAGAATTTATTTATGTTGCACTCGGTAGTTGCGCAACCACGGCAGGTATGCTGCTCGGTGTAAAGGCCGCCGGCCTTAAGGCTAAGATTATCGGCGTCTGCATCGAACCGGATATACCTCAGGGAGCGCATGTTGAGAAAATAAAGAAACTTTTTCTGGGTGCAAATACTATTCTGCATAACGCAGACAGCACCTTTAAACGCTATGAACTGGAACCGGACAACATCATTATCAACCATGATTTTGTTGGTGAAGATTACGCTATCATCAGCAAGGATGCACATGCAGCCATTACGCTCATGGCACAAACCGAAGGCATTAACCTTGATGGTACCTACACAGGCAAGGCATGCGCCGCCATGCTGCACGATATAGTCAAAAAAGATTTGTCCAGCAACGTCATTTTATTTTGGGACTCTTTTAGTCCAGGCAATTATGCAGATGTTATCAATCATGTTGATTATAAGGATTTGCCACCTGCATATCATCACTACTTTATTGCACAACTTCAAGATCTTGATCAGGGAGTGTAAAAAGATCATGATACACATGATTGTCGGCCAGATATGTACGCATCGCATCATCACCAACAAGATCAAATGCCGTTCTTGATGTAACCCAAGGAAACCGTGGCTTTTTTTCCTTAACAAATGGATTGGCGCCATGCTTTAGCAAGGCATTTATTATATGCCAATAAAATTTCTTTTGATAATGGGAAGCCTTGCTAAAACCATTACATGCATGCATAAGCGGTGTCCATCGGTCACTATCAGGAAGATTAACGCGTATTCCAGGACATGCTAGAAGATACATAACAATATGCAGTAAGCCATTTTTTGCTGCAAAAATGAGCGGTGTTTGACCGCGTATATGATTTTTATTATTAATATCGATCGTACCACTATTGCCCAGAAGTTTAACGATCGCAAAACATCGGTTAACCAGGGCGATACCAAATACTGATTGACTAATGGCCTCCTCAGCAGGCACCTTAGCTCCTTGGCCAACAAGCCACTCAGCAACATCAGGCCACTGGCGTTTTTGTGCGATATTCAAAAGTATCGTGTGATTGTTGTCAAAGTCTTCACCGATGCAGGCATCCTCTTCATGTAAAAGCTGCATCGCAATAGTATAGCTTCCAAAAATAATTGCAATTTCAAATGGTGTATTACCATCACTGTCACTCACCGATGGATTGGCGCCCCGATTGAGTAAGAAGTGCGCCAGAAAATGATCAAACCTTGTAAGCGCTCGTATAAGTGGGGTCATGCCGTTTATACATTGGTCATTGATACTTATGCCAGGCATATTTAACACCTCCAGTATTAACGCTTCATGTCTTGCACAAATGGCATAATCCAAGAGCTTATAAAGGTATGGCGAGATGCTAGCATCCTGTAATTGTTTATTGACACACATCATAATATGAGCATAGCGCCCTAGCATCCCCATAACATGAGCTCTGGCATTATTTTCTTGATCACTAGTTCCTCCATGGGAACGATCCGGATGAAAATTAAGAAGTATATCAATAGCACATTTTAGTTGTATGGTACACCTGTCGCGTCCTATTAAAAAATTCATTCTTGCTATAGATGCATCTGATAATAGTTGCGCATCATCTTGGTTGCGCATTAACGATAGCCCGGCATTAATGGTTGGGCTGTGAACCATGGGTGATACCGTAGCAACCATGGTACTTATGATTAGATCAATAAATAGCAGAATCATAATAGCTACTCCATGGCTAAAAATCAGCTACGGGCTTACTTACCACAGCAAGACCTTCACCTAACCTTATAAAAAAAGTACACTATAAACTCAAGTAACAACACATACAATACCAAAATTACTAGGATTGTAATGCACAATCGCACCACCACACTTGTCGGATCACACATTTCAATTGCCGGCAGCTTAGAACGCTGCGTCCAGCGCGGCCAGTCTATTGGCTGCACCGCCATGCAAATATTTACCAAAAGCAATCACGTGTGGTTTGATAAGCCAATCAGCCCAGCAACCGCCGAGAAGTTTAAAACTGCCCTTGCCCAATCAAGCATAGCAAGCGTTATTGTACACTGCGGCTATCTGGTAAATATTGGCTCCAAGGAGCCAGAAAAGGCTCAACAGTCAACCAAGTCGCTCCTGGAAGAGGTGCGTCGCTGTGAGCAGCTTGGACTGCATTACTTGGTCATACACCCCGGTGCCCATGTTGGCAGTGGCGTGGCGCCATGCATTACACAGATTGCCAAAAATCTTGATTATGTTCTTGAACAAAGCAATGGCACCGTAACCATTTTATTAGAAACAATGGCCGGACAAGGTACCACTATTGGTAGAAGCTTTGAGGAGCTGCAATCGATCCGCGATCAAGCTCAGCATAAAAACAATATCGGCTTTTGTCTGGACACCTGCCACATCCTTGCAGCCGGCTACGACATCACTACTGACCAAGGCTATGAAGACATGATCACACAGTTTGATACCATAATCGGCCTTGAGCATCTGAAAGCAATTCACGTAAATGATTCTAAGACGCCGTTTAATTCACACAAAGATCGGCATGCACCGCTTGGTGAAGGCACGATTCCACTCAGCACCTTCAAGCGTATGATGAACGACCCGCGATTGGTGGATGTACCAAAAGTGTTAGAGACGCCATCTGACCCAGAGATGCATTTGTGGGCAAAGGAGATCGCCATGCTCAAGGCGATGATTGCTTGAAAAAAGTTATTATGTGCTACTGTAAGAACGCCTCAATAAGCATCTTGCGTGTTTGCAACGCATCAATGCCACGGCTTTGCAGATAAAAGACCTGCTCGTCGTTGATGGTGCTGATAGCAGCGCCATGCTTGCAAACAACGTCATTGGCCTCAATTTCCAGCTGAGGGATAGAGACAACCCGTGCCTTTTTGCTTAAAACAATATTTTTATTGTTCAGCTCGGCCACGGCATGCTGTGCGTCTTTGCGGATATGAATCATGCTATTGCAGGTGATTTTAGCATTGTCGTCAAGCACGCTTTTGATCAGCAGATCGCTTTTAGTATCAGCGACTTGGTGGTCTTGCAGCGTGGTGAATTTAAATACTTTATCGCCGCTACCATAGCAAGTACAGTGGAGGTTTGCTTGGGCATTTTTGCCGACCAAGCGTACGGTTAGATCTTTTTCTATGAGTGCCTTATCATGCAAGGCAGGCATAAAGGAGTTTTTGTCAGGAGCGGCATAAACCACTTGTTGTAGTGCAGGAACTGCATGAAGATAGTACTGCAGGATACCATCTTCATGCACGATAAACTCGATTTGGTGCTTAGCGTTGCCTGATGCTTTGTTCACGTCAATTAAGTTATCATACAAGGTGATGCTAACACCTGATTCAATACTGAGTTGGATTGAAAGCTGGGTACTTGAGATATCCAGGCAATTTTCCTGGAGCAGTTCCTTAAGATAAACACGTTCAGGATGCTGTGTGGTAAGGCGTATCATCCAACGCTCCCTTCCATTTCAAGTTCGATAAGTCTGTTCATTTCTACAGCAAATTCCATTGGCAATTGTTTAACAAATGGCTCAATAAAGCCATTAACAATCAGGGTCCGCGCAGCCTCTTGGTCAAGACCGCGGCTCATGAGATAGAAGAGTTGGTCATCACCAATCTTGCTGACGGTCGCCTCGTGGCCAATGTCAACATTGTCGGTTCTAATATCAATGTATGGATAGGTGTCTGATCGCGAGCTATCATCAAGGATCAGCGCATCACACTGGACGTATGATTTGCAGTGCTCAGCATTTTCCTCGACCTTAACCATGCCGCGATAGCTGGAACGGCCACCCTTGGCACTGATTGACTTGGAAATAATACGTGAATGGGTATTGGGTGCTTGGTGAGTTATTTTGCCACCAGAGTCTTGTATTTGGCCAGGCGAACTTGCCATAGCGATAGAAAGGATCTCAGCACGAGCACCAGGTTCCTTCAGGATCACGGCGGGATACTTCATGGTGATGCCACTGCCAAGGTTGGCGTCAACCCACTCAGCAACCGCATTTTCATAGGCTACAGCGCGCTTGGTTACCAGGTTATAGACGTTCTTTGACCAGTTTTGGATAGTATAGTACCGAACGCGGGCATTCTTTTTAACAATAATTTCTACAACGGCGCTATGCAGCGAGCTACTGATGTAGCTCGGGGCTGTGCAGCCTTCAACGTAGGTAACCATGCTGCCTTCATCGGCGATGATCAGCGTGCGTTCAAACTGCCCCATTTTTTGGGCATTGATACGAAAGTATGTTTGTAGTGGCACGGTGACCTGAACGCCCTTGGGTACGTAAATAAAGCTGCCACCGCTCCACACAGCGGTATTGAGTGCGGCAAATTTGTTGTCATTAAATGGAATAACTGAGCAGAAGTACTCTTTGAAAAGCTCAGGATACTCTTTAAGTCCGGTATCGGTATCTAAAAAGATAACGCCTTTTTCTTGCCACTCAGCCTTGAGGTTGTGGTAAACGACCTCAGATTCATACTGAGCGCCAAGGCCGGCTAAGTGTTTTTTTTCTGATTCAGGCACACCAAGGCGGTCGAATGTATTTTTGATGTCAGCAGGAACGTCTTCCCAGCTCTGGTGCTGCTGTTTTACCGGTTTTACGTAGTAGTAAATATCGTTGATATCCAGCTTGTCAAGACTAGGTCCCCATTTCTGCATAGGGCGCTCAACAAAGTTTTGCAGTGCCTTAAGGCGCAGTTCAAGCATCCATAGCGGCTCTTGTTTACGGGCAGAGATATCGCATACGATCTGCTCATTAAGCCCTAGCTCAGACTTATATTCGTAATTTTCTGGTGTAGAAAAGCCTTCTGGGTAGGCGTTATTAAGGGGCTGTGTACCGTTATCGTCCATGTAAAAAAACCTATTCTTAGGGATTGTGCTTGAAATACAGAATGCTGGCCTGTGCCGCTGCCTGCCCGGCTCCTTTGACAATGCTCAGGATAAACTCCGCTCGTAAGAGCGTAGGCTGAACATAGAAAGTATACAAGAAAAATATTTATTTAAAAAGGCCCTTTGAAGAATACAAAAGGGCCTTAATCTATCTATTAATACAAACAGAATACCTGAAGGAGAGGCTATTTGCTTATTGATGCAGACTTGGCCTTGTGGTGTTTATTTCTAGAGTATTTACTATGGCTGTAGTTTTTTGGGCTCATTGGGTTTTGACTGATATTATCGTCAGAAACTATGGGACTTGAGCTACTTGATGCATGATTTGTTTGAGCAATGGATCTATCGTCATAGTCATAATACTCATCATCAGAATTGTCGGATGCACTATTGAATGATCTACCCGGACTGTCATCCATAGCAGTACAAAGATTAAGCATAAGATCCCAGTCGTCTTGGTCGCCTTGCTGGTCTTGTTTTTTTTCATCTGCTTGATTTGTAGCGATTTCAACAGGAGTGTTGGTGGACTTCTTACGTTGATGCGTAGAGCGGGCTAACGCTGATTTTGTGGTAAGGCCGCTACACCATGCTGTTAGAGCCTTGAGTATGGCACACTTGAAACCATTAATGCTTGTGCATTTGTCAGGCGTGCATTCCTTAAGTATTAAAGCGCTGAGTGGCTTAAGATCTGTAGTGTTTACTGATAATTCTGGGAGATAGCTCTGTATAATTTGCCAGGCTAATTTATCAGCATTACGCGCAGCTTTACCGGGCTTTGTTTTTGGTGATTTAAAAATTTTTGGTAAGCAGGCTATCAGCTCTTGTATGCTGGCCAAACCTTCTACATCTTCGACACCAAGGCTTCTGTATGCCATGTTTAACTCATTGCCAGCTTGTTCAACGTGTTTATCGGTCATTGCTTGTGATGACTGTATGACGCCACACAAAAAACAGAGCATTAAAAAATGTATAAGTAGGTGTTGCATGTGTTTTTCCTTTCACAGAAAACAAAATAATGAGTAATAAGTATACTAAGATACACTCGCTGTGCATTAACTGGATCGTGCCTTCCAATCGCATAAGATAGAATAATAGTTTTTATGGGCTGGGAACAAGAAAACAGTTTTTTTAAAAAATCATTATTAAGCAGTAGCGTTTCTCCTTAAGGGACAAAAAAGCCGTTCGCGACACATCGGGTGTAAGCGAACGGCTTTTATAGACTTTATTAAAACAACGCGCAGTGCGACAATGTGATTATTATTTTTCTGACAGTGCCGTCTAAATCAATCAACCGTTGATTGACATGATCAGTATCAACGATTTCATCATGTTTTTGAAGCTTTTATTTTAATTTTTTGCGTATGGCTTGGCAGACATGTGCTTGGACAGTTGTTTGTATGATCATTTTATGTTTATGATAATCGCTTTTAGATCTGGTGATAGTCAATTGCTATCAGTACTCATTAATTATCCCGGCAATATCATCAATCACATAGGGCTTTAATATTTGCTCCTTGTCTGCCATATATTCCGCCCGAATGTTATTGATCAAGGCAATAACCTGACTCCTGATCATCTGATTGCGAATGGTCTCTGCCAAACCTAAGGGTGTTTTACCAGTCCTATTTTCGATTTCTGGATTGGCGCCATGCCTGAGCAGCTCAATAATTATGTGATACAGAGAAGCAAGCCTATGCTTAAAATCGGCTTCATTGGGTGCCAACAAATGCCAGTGATGTTGCTCCGCGAAGACGAGATCAGCGATCGAATAATAAAGTGCCGTGTTGCCATCATCGTCAATAGCATCAACGGTTGCATGTGCTTGAAGAAGCAGTCGAACCATACCAGGATTTGTTTCTTTAGCAGCTATCATTAAGGCTGTCCGGCCAGCGTGATTCCGTGCATCAACACTGACACCAGCTTTAAGGAGTGCGTCAACAATTATTACGTCACCATGCCCATATTTACCATATATATGACTAGACTGAGCAATAGAGCATAATGCATTACCTAACCTATCATTGACACTAAATTTTGGATTAACGTATTTACGTTCTGATTGGTTTATAGTAACTTGATTTATAATAACACCTCTATCCAGTAGCGCCTCTGCTACTTCAAAGTTGTGCCGCATAAGGGCGGTTATTAATATCTCCTCCAGGTCTTCTTTATCAACTTCGCCTAGGATCTGATTTAATTCATTACTATTTACCTTGTACCATTTTCCAAGGGAGGGAAGTATCCTCCCTATTATTCCTACATTTCTCTCACTCAGGGCATCTCTTAATTCTTGCACTGCTTCCTCTTTATTGGCAGGCAATCTTTTAGGGATTTGCTCAAAATAATGGCGTATTTTTCTCAAGTCATCGTTCATCTGTCCATCTTTAAGCACAACGTTGGTGAGGATCATTCTAAGGTCACATCGCTCATTATCGACCATCTCCTCCAGCATCGAATACGGTTTGACACGATATTTTCTGGCATCTTCGCTTTCCATTAACTTTTCAAACAAGTCAAAGTCACTATTTTTTATTGCTGCAGCAATCTCACTTAATAATTTATTACGAGCCTCTTTGAATTCTGCTAAATTTTTTCTATGGGTACTAGATGAGCTTGCCTGCCCGCCCCTTCCAGAAGCCTCAGGATAAACTCCGCCACGTAAGGGCGTAGGCTGGGATGACGAACTAGATGAACTTGACGGGATAGATGATGTACCGAAAAAATCAAAGCCAGGCCCTTGATTCATAGCGTTGGTATTGCCATTGTTATTCATACCGTATATTGTGGCAAAATAGCCGCCGATCCAGCAGCATACTGCTACTATGAGTACTTTCTTTGACGTTGACATTATAAATCCTCCCAAAAAATGGTTACATGGTACGTAACGCTTCCCTACTATGGCCACATGCCACGATAATTCAATTCTTAGCCTGAGCTTAAATGATTTTTTAGGCAAAAGTCAATAGTAGCTTGACAAATGGAAAATAAGCAATGGGTTGTAGCGGCCTAATCGCTATTCTTGGCTTTGTGCTGGCTTGTCAGCCATGCGTACTTGAAAGATAAGTATGGAAATTGCTGCTGGTGTCATGCCAGGAATAAGCTGCGCCTGGGCAATCGTTGCCGGCTTGTAATGCATAAGCTTTTGTTGCAGCTCTTTGGTGAGGCCCTGCATGCCAGCATAATCGATAGTGTCCGGGATAATGAGATTTTGATAACGAATAGCCTTCTCAGCCTCAAGCTGCTCTTTGTGCAAATAGCCGGCATACTTGATCTGGGCGTGAATATTGAGAAGTGCCCGGCTTGATAAGGCGGCAGCGGATAGATTCTTTTCGGTAAGCATAGCGGTGAGTAATTCACGCGATTGTTTTTGCAGATCTGATGTAAATTCAACAGCATGAAGCACCTTAAAGATTGGCGTCTGGTTGCCACCAGCGTTTACATATGCGACGCAGTGCTCAATGACCGCCTTTTCCGACTCAAACTTTGCATACAGCGCATCGTCAATCAACCCGAGCTTTTTGCCGTAGGGCATGAGGCGCAGGAACACATTGTCTTGACGCAGAAGCAGTCTGCGCTCAGCGCGCGAGGTAAACATGCGGTAGGGCTCGTCCGCGCCAAGGGTGATCAGATCGTCAATCATAACACCGATATAGCTTTCTGTTCGGCTGAGAATAAAAGGCTCCTGATTAGATTGTCGCAAATGGGCATTGATGCCGGCGATCATTCCCTGACCAGCAGCCTCTTCATAGCCAGTTGTGCCATTAATTTGGCCGGCCAAAAAGAGCCCCTGTACCGCCTTTGCTTCAAGCGTGTGGGTTAGGTGTGTTGGCTGGATAAAATCATACTCAATGGCATAGCCACATTTGGCAATGACCGCATTCTCGCAGCCTTTGATACTACGGATGTAGGCCAGTTGTACCTCAAGCGGTAACGAGGTCGATAATCCTGCCGGATAAATTTCATCAATGTCGGCACCCTCAGGTTCAATAAAGACGTGGTGTGATGGCCGATCTGGATAACGGCCAACTTTATCTTCGATGGATGGGCAATAACGTGGCCCAGTGCCTTTGATATTGCCGCTATACAGCGCAGAGAGATGAAGATTATTGCTGATAATATCGTGCGTTTCATCATTGGTATAGGCAATATAGCACGGGATCTTTTCTTCCACAGTCATGTGATCAAATTCATACAAATAATCTAGTGACTGGCTCTCTTGCTGATCAAATTTGCTGTAATCAAGGCTTGTTTTGAGTAGTCGTGGGGGCGTTCCGGTCTTAAGGCGCCCTAGCGGGGCATTCATAGCCTGTGCTATTGATTCAGATAAGCCATAGACGGCCTCTTCGCCGCGTCTGCCAGCCTTATAGCGCGTTCTACCGATGTGTACCAGGCCCTTCATAAACGTGCCGGTTGTGATCACAACGGTCGGAGCATAAAAGGCCTTTCCATCGGTCGTGACAACGCCAGTGATGCGTTTGATGCTGCCAATATCTTCCGTCAAAATTTGGATCGCCATGTGCGGAGCAATAGTAAGATTAGGGGTATTGAGTAGGTATTCTTTGGCCAGAGCGCTATAGGCATATTTATCAATCTGTAATCGTAGTCCCTGTACAGCCGGACCTTTGCTTGTGTTCAGCATGCGCGCTTGCAGATAAGTCTTACTGCACAGTTGTGGCATAAGGCCGCCCAGAGCGCTGACTTCAAAGACAATGTGCCCCTTGCCAAGGCCACCCAGAGAAGGATTGCATGGCATGGATGCCACCTTGTCTATATCAAGCGTCAATAAAAGTGTCCTGGAGCCCATCTTGGCGGCTGCATAGGCTGCTTCTACGCCGGCATGGCCTCCACCCACTACGATAACATCGAATTGATTATTCATGCAGTATTTTACCCTAAATTACGTTGAAAAACAAACATCTGCCGCACCTTTTTAAATACCCAGGTTGCCCTATCAATAAAAATAGGTGCTTTTTATAGCAAAAAGCTATAGTAAAAATTCAAATTTCTATTTAAATGGCGAAAAATGCGCTGCATGTGCATTTTTCTTTAAGGCATGTATACTCAGTGATGTTAAGTAAAAATAAAGTAATAACGTAAAACAAGGGGTTTTTAATGACTACCAAATTATATATGCGGATTATGATGGCATTGTGCCTTTTAGTATCTATGAGTCTGTTGGTTCAAACGACATTGCCAGCGATGCTGAGTGACATAGAAGAAGAGCAAGAAGAGCAGCAGATATTTGCATTTGATGAAGATGTGCTTAATGAAGGAGAGGTTGTACAATCAACTGAGACCGAATGGAAGGCGCGTGCTAGAACGGTTATGACCTTTAATAGTAAATCTGGTGATAATTTTGACCAAGACGATGTATTTACAGCCGATAGTGAGCCCTACTATGTTCGAGCGCTCCTGGCTGGCATTATGACGCAATTAGAATTTACTGTTTTTATAGCCAAGCGGGTTGGTTTTAGTGGCTCCCACGATGTCCTTATTCCAGGAATGGAAGGTTGTAACAATGAGCTTATATCGCGTAGACCTGAAGATCGCCACAATGTCTCTGAATCGATTAGACCTAGGGGCCACTATCAGGTCTCTGCACTGCTTAAAAATGTTCCATTATTTCTTTCGCTCTTGAATGCATGCACATTGTGCAGGACTATTGTACATGGTGATGGATCAGCAATAATACAGACCAATATTGCGACACGGGTGCTTATTGAGACATATTTAATCCATATGCAATTGTGTGGCAAATCTAACCTTTTGGAAAGGGAAGAACGTAAATTTGCCTACGCATGCGCTAAGACTTATTTTGCTGCCTACAAGGATAAAGGGTTGTATATAGAACCGATCGGCCAAGTTCCTCTTTATGAGAAGGCAATGGCGGCCTTTAACGAAGTATTATCTGTTCACGATCTAGTATATTTATATCGTATCGTTGGTAAGCTCTGTTTATATAATCTTCAGACCATTCAACCTTTTTTAAATGGGTCTACGCCAAAACAAGAAAGACTTTTTGAGGAATATTGCAAATATATGCAAGAGGCCAGGGGATTTGAATATATGTGTCATCCTGACCAATGGACACCTCGTTTCAATAGTATTCAACGTTTATTGCTACAACATTTGGTGCCTGTAGAGATACTGGTAGGTAATGATCTTTCTGCCCAGGATAAGGGGCGGTTGGCCGAAGAGGATTGGGAAAAGATGAAAAAGATGAATGAGAAAAAGAAGAAAAATAATGTCAGCATGGTGATGAGGCTGTACAATGGTGTTTATGATCTCTTTCAGAAGGCGCTCATTGATAAGTATATACCTTCGGCGTGATATGCTTGTGTGTGCTGTTTTTTATAACCTCGATTGCTCTCCATAACTAAATAAGATTTGAATTCCTCTTGACCAGCAGCGTTTGATGATGGTATAACACAAATGTGTTTTTACGCAACAAACCCTGCTTAAAGGTAAAGAGGATTTTCAAACATGCAGAATGCAAAAAAAGAACGCGTAGCATCTAATGCTGGCACCATGGTCATAATCGCGTGCATTGTTGCATGCTTACACCTGTCGTCTGTTAGCGCAACGCCATTGAATAACGTTTTTGATCCACAACCGTTCTATACGGTATATGGCACTGATAAATATTATAATGCGAGCAACAAGGCTGACTTTAGCTTCTTTGTTTCCCCTTTCTATCAAAGTGCTCGCACCGTGCGTGGTGAAGAGGGACAGATAGGTGCCATGCCTGCCGGTGCGCGTTTAGGCAAGTGGAATATGCTCGGTGTATTTTTTGGTCAGGCAGCCGCTCCTCAGCCGTTTGCCGATTATGAACATTTACCAACATTGCAAAATAATATCAGTACGATGGCTATAGGGCCCCAACCCCCAGCCTCTTCGACTACTCCAACACCTCCTGCTGGTACTATCGACAAGTACCAAGGCTTGCCTCCCCTCAATATGGGGCAGGGCGCAGACTATACAAAACAGAAAAATTTTAGGCCAGAATACGAGCCGTTTGTCTTTTTAAATGTGCCGGTGCGCTACGAAAAAATTGGTGTACGTGTACAGACGTCAATCGAGCTGTACGGCACCTTTGGTGCGACAGTTAAGGCCGGCTTTGTGAATGTGCGACAGAATATCGCCCCCTCAAAACAACCGAGCATTGCGCCAAATAATACCAATCCTCCGCCGGTGCAGCCAATTACGCCACTTGTTCAGTCACTGACACCGCAGTTTGCCTATGATGCGATTGGCATGTTAATAAACGGTAATTACATAGTCCCTGGTGGAACGCCCGCAACAACGCCACCGACAACAACGCCGTTGTTGCCGCAAGGCCCCGATGATACCGGCGATGCAGCTATTCTTTATGACAATCTTGTTTCAGAGAGCGCATTAAGACTTATAGCCGAAGATATTGGCCTTGATTTTGCTCCGTACAACAAATCAGTAACCGAGGATGTACACGCCTCGGTCCATTGTCATATGCCAATTGAATTTCGTGATAAAAATAACGATTTAGCCGTCACCGTGGCGCCATACATTGAAGTCGGTTGCTGGATTCCAACACGCAATGATTGCGACGCAGACAAATTGTTTTACGTTTCTACCGGTAACGATGGCTACTATGGTCTAACTGTAGAGGGATCGGTTGCCTTTGACTTTCCTCTCCTGCCAAAGAGCAATCAGACCTTTCAGGGGTGCTTTGGCGGCGGCTGCTTATATGCTTTTCAGTGTAAAGAATTTCAAGAACATCGGGTGCACTCAAGCCCGTACCAGAGCGGCTTTATCCCCTGGAAGACATCCATCAGGAAGCAGCCTGGCATAACGTGGTACATGAATGTATCGGGCAAATCAAATAACTTTGTTGATGGGTTATCGGTATATGCTGATTGGATCTATACAGTCCACTTAAAAGATCATATCACCCTTACAGAGTCTAATCCAGAGCGTAAAGCTGCCTTTGAAGAAGGCCTACCACGTACGATTAGAGAGTCTTCCTGGAAGAATCAGCAGGCTGCGGTTGGCTTTGATTATAGGCTATCGCCGGCCGTCACGCTGGGCGGCGCTGTACAGGCTAATTTGAGCGGCATACGGATTTACCGGTCGGTGACGCTGCTGGGCAGTATCATGGTGACGTTTTAGGGGAAAAACCTCTAATAAGCTTTGACAAAACCTCATTATTGTATTAGAATCGAACATTGTTTAGTTTTTTAAATCTTAAATTTCACTCTAATAAGGCGGTGCTCTTTTATTATGTCAAAGACATATAATATTTCAGTTCAGGTGAGCGGCAACTTAGAACGAAGCCTGAAGCAATTGAAAAAGAAACTTGAACGCGAAGGCGTTTCACGTGATATGAAGCGACAAGTCTATTACGAACCTCCTACACAAAAGAGGCGTAAAAGACGCATGAGAGCTGTCAAAAATAACATGATTAAGATGTACGAAAGTATGCTTACATAAGCAAATGTTATTGTATGACAGAATCATCAGCATCAAGCGTGAAGAGAGAGCGGCGCAAGTCTCTCTTTCTTCAAGAGATTATCGCCATCATTCGTGACCTTGCCGAGCAAGAGCCTGTTATCGCCGATATTTACGTATCAAATGTAGATATATCGCCTAACTCTGGCATATGTTACGTCTACTTTTCTTCATTCAAAGAACCAGGCCAAGAGGTATTTCTTAAGGCGCTCGATGTACTTAAGCTTTATAAGACGTCATTGCGCAAAAACTTTGTGCAACGCGTTAATATGCGTTATGGCCCTGAGCTTGTTTTCCTGTTTGATGCAGCAAAAGAGCGGGAACGTATAGTTAACGATCTTCTCAATAAAATTCACGATGAACTGCCTCCTGTAGATGATACAGGAAATGATGAGTAATGGATTGGGCGCTTTTAATTGTAATAGCGCTGGTCGGACTCTGTTGGGGTTCATTTCTTAATGTCGTTGCCTACAGACTTGTGCACGATATCCCTTTCTTTACCAAGCGTTCTTTGTGTCCTCATTGCCACGTTGTGTTGCATTGGTATGACCTTATACCAGTTGTTTCTTGGGTTATTTTGCGAGGCAAATGTCGCGCCTGTAAAGCATCTATCTCATGTCTCTATCCATTCATAGAGTGCATCACGGCGCTCAGTTTTATTATGTTGGCTTGGCCCCTATTGCAGTGTGACTATGATACAGTAGTGACCCTTTCTTCAGCACAGCACCTTCTACAGTCTTATGGTCTAGCCTCCTATGTCGCCACACTTGATTATGCATCATGCGCCATTAGCGCTATCTTTTTCAGTGCTCTTATTGCCTCTACCAGGACCGATCTTGAAGCGATGGTTATTCCGCAACTGTTTAGCATCTGGCTGGTGCCAGTGGCATGGTTGAGTGCCTCTATGGGATATCTGCCCATTTCATTACTCAATAGCGTTTTGGGCGCTTTCCTTGGCTATGGCATATTGTGGCTTATCGCCTATAGCTTTAAGCGCTTTACCGGCACTGAGGGAATGGGCGTTGGTGACATGGAATTTTTAAGCATGATCGGCGCCTTCTTGGGTCCAATCGGTGTGTGGGCAAGTGTTATGATCGGCTCGCTGACCGGCTTGGCCTTCGGTGCGCTTTATATATTCTTCTTAAAATGCCCGCGCGGCGTGCGCATCCCCTTTGGTCCATTTTTGGCGCTGGGGGCTGCATGCTACTATTTCTGGCATGAGGCGCTGACGGCGTTTTTATTGTTTTAGTCTTGCGGCCCAACAACCTGCCATACCTGCAAGAAATCATCAAAGGACATTTGCTGTGCGCGCAGCTGCATAATTGATTCTGGGAGTCCTGGCCGTGTGTAATAATGTGTCGACTTCAGATTATTACGCAACGTCTGCCGTGGTGATTTAAAGCACAACTTCAAAAAAGCCCAAAATTTCTCTTCGTGTGGGATTGGTGCCTGATCGTAACGAGGCTTGAAGTAGAGTAGGCGCGAGTGCACCTTTGGAGGGGGCGTAAATGCCCCAGGTTCAATTTTTTCCATCAGTTGCCACACAAAGTGGTACTGTAAGAACATCGATGTAGGATTGTAGCTTCGACCGTAATTTGAGACGATTTTTTGCCCGACCTCTTCCTGAACCATGACAACACCTTCCTGAAAGAGCTGTTTATTCTTTTGCAGCAAAAAGAGGATGGGAAAGGTGATGTTGTACGGCAGGTTGGCCAGCAGCACCCATGGCGCGCCGTCTGCTAGTTCTTCGGCCCAATTCATATCCAAAATATTCTGTAGTTTAATGGTCAGGCGTGGGTCAGTGACCGCCTTGCGCACGAAGGTTGCCCATTCATGGTCTATCTCAAAGCAGCGAAGCTGTTTGCATTTGGTTTGTGCCAAAATAGCACGGGTTAGAAAGCCATCGCCGCAGCCAATCTCCATAACCGACGTTTCAGGTGTTATAATGACCTTCTCGATCATATTATCGACCGTTGACTGTTTACGCAAAAAGTGTTGCCCAAGGCCCTTCTTTTTGCGCGGCATACCGGACTGCTCGGCTCTGGCCGCCTTTGCACGTTTTTCTGCCTGAAGGTTGGATAGTTCAAGACTACGAGCTGTAATTTCTTTTGGGAGGTAGCGTGATGGTTTCATAAGTATTATATTGATGCTTAAGTATTATGCGCAGGCACTTTTTAGTGTTGCAATTCCTGACGTAAACGTTGACTCCTACGGACGTCATCCCAGGCTTGACCTGGGATCTAGGGGAAACTAAAGAGCACCTGCTATGTTTTTATGATCTTTATTGACAGGAAGCAAATTTTATTGTAGGCTGTTTTTACTGAAAAGTAAAGCAGTATCAGCAATCTTTGAAATGTTTGGGGGCGTACTTGGTTTCGACGTGGTAGTTTGTGAACTGAGTGCATGCCGAGTTTTTGATGGCAAACTCGTTAAAGAAACCGTTAAAAACAATAAGTGCAGACAATACATTGTCGAGTCGCATGGGGGCTATGCTTTCCAATGCGGCGTATGAGCCAGCTTATCACTAGTAGATAGCTGTAGCATCTTGTGAAGTTGACGTATCTATCAGTTGACCCACTCGTATAAACAAGATAGAAGATGCAGGTAGACTTTTTGGCCGTGTAATCCTGCATTAATTAACTGAGCCGGCTTGTATGGAGCGGTGCCCTTGCCAGTTCATACTCGTATAATTTAAGGGCTACGCATGGAGTACTTAGTGCATTTACTGTTACGGACATGGGTTCGACTCCCATCGCCTCCACCATACTTCGCTCCTGCGGAGCTTCGTATGGCAAGCCATACTTCGCCTAAAGATGAATATTAATAGCAAAAATGAAGAGCGAAGTATGCCCTTCGTAGCTCGTAGAGCGTAGTAGGGCCAGTCCTAAAAAATTCGCTCCTGCGGAGCTTCATACTTCGCTCCTGCGGAGCTTCGTATGGCACGGCCAGCCTCCCTATCTTTATCCAGTATATGGAGAACGTAGTATGCAGTTTAAGAAAAATCTTATTCGTCCCCCTGTACTACATCCTGCAAATCCACAAGAGGATCGGCATGCTACTTGGCTTGAACTTTTCTATGATCTGATGTTTGCTGCTGCTATTTCTCATCTGGCTGACGCTCTCAGCAAAAACTATTCCTTCACCGGCCTCATGGCTTATCTGTTCCTCTTCTTCCCCGTCTGGTGGGCATGGGTAGGGCAGACGCTCTATTTAAGTCGCTTTGATTCTGATGATCTTTCGCACCGTTTCCTTGCTGTGTTGCAAATGATAGCCATTGCCTTGCTGATTGTGCATATTCGTGATGGTCTCCACGTTACTTCTGTTGGCTTTGCATTATCATATGCTGTCGTGCGGTTGCTATTGGTACTGCAATACGCACTTGCCGGATTTTTTATCCAAAAAGTGCGAACATTAACAACGCGTTACGCCGTTGGCTTTGGTATTGCAGCGCTTTTGTGGGCGCTGTCGGTCATGGTGCCGCCTCCCTACCGCTTGGCACTGTGGGGTGTGGCCTGCATTATTGATATCCTGACGCCATTAACAGCCGGTGTATTGCACATCAAATTTCCACCAAGCTTTACACATTTGCCCGAGCGCTTTGCCGTCTTTGTGCTCATTGTTTTGGGCGAATCACTGGTTGATGTCATTATCGGCATTGATAAAAGTGGTCTACACCTTGAATCTGTACTGGTTGCCATCCTCGGGCTGCTAATAGCATTCAGCTTATGGTGGGTATACTTTGATGGCTTTCAGGTGACGCACGCCTTTCTCAAAAAATCGAAACATTTTTTATTACGCCATGAATTGTGGCTGTATGCGCATCTGCCAATTTGCATGGCAATTCCGATTGTATCAGTTGGCATAGAGTGCGTCATTGGCCTTAAGCCAGGTGAGGCACTGCAGCCTTGCCAATCAATCATTGTATGTGGCGCTCTTGCAATAACGCAGATGGCGCTCCTGCTTGTCTCTTTTTCGTTACGCACGGATCTACTCAAAGAACCAATGTTGCCATTTGTCATGCCCCATGCCTTTGTTGCATTGGGAGTTTTCGGACTCGGTTTTATAGGTCATCTGATGGCGGCATCAACGCTTATCAGCCTATTGGCTATATTCTGCCTGGCGTCAATTATTCTTACGCTGCGAGAAGAGCCCATACGGCAATAATGGGGCAGACTCTGGACCGCGATCGGACTGATGCGCCCAAGAAAGGTATCAAAAAGCCAAAGGTATTGAGGCTACTCCGTCTTATTCGCTAGCAAGAATAACAGAATCCCGGCGGCAACCGAGGCATTGTACGAAATATCCGGGGTCCGCTGAGGAATCGTAATCGGCTGGCCCATCTTTTGAATATCAGGGGTTATCCCAAATGCCTCGTTCCCAATCACCAGGCACGCAGGCTTTTTGTACTCAACCTGCGTTGCGTCTTTGCCGTTCAGGACGGCCATATAAAAATTATAACCAACCGCCTTGAGCTCACTTATCGCCTGCTTGAGCGAAGCAACCTGGTAAATATCCAAGTGCTCAGCAAGGCCGGCTGATGCCTTGAAAACGGCTGGGGTGAGCGTTGCTGACTTAGTTTTGCACATGACCACCCCATCAACGCCGGTGCAGTAGGCTGAACGCAGAATAGCACCCACGTTGCGTACGTCTTGAATGGAGTCCAGGACCAACAGGAATGGCTTTTTGCTTGGATGAAAAATCTGGGAGGTGTATTTGAATGGAGAAACCCAGGCAACAACGCCGTTGTGGTCGCTGCATCCTGCCATGCGGTCAAGGGCCTCGCGGGTCACATACTGGATGTTAGGTACGCTTTTTGGCAGGTATGGCGCGATACGATCCCAAGACTTTGGCAGCTGTTTGGTTGTATAAATCGCAATCAGTTTACGTTTTTTTGCTTTAAGCATTTCGATTAAGGGGTGAGCGCCGTAGAGCAGCTCGCCGGTACTAGATTTAGCAGTAGCTTTTGTTGACATAATTGTTCTCGTTACAAGATTGTTATTTTTGGGAAAATTCTAAATATCCGTTCCCAGCCTTCGCATACCCTTCGAGACGGCCTTACGGCCTCCTCAGGGTGAGCGCTCCCAGCCTACGCACAAGGCTACGGCGGGCAGGCCGTGGTGAGTGATTTTCAAGTCCGTAGGACGATGAAAATCGTATCGAACCACACTTCAACAGGAAGGGACTAAGAGTTTATACTAAAAACCTTACGAATCAAACTGGCATTTTTATTGCCATGAACAAGCAAAAAAGGCCCAGGGCCTGGTTGTTACACCAAAACCTGGGCCCCTTTTTAGAGGTTATGCTTTTTAATACTGGGACTAGGCAGGTACAAGTACCTTTTGGGTAGCACCTGGGCTAAACGTAAACTTGCTTGAACCTACAGTAATCGTATAGGTGCCGTCACTCTTACGAGCGCCAAATGTTATGTTGCCGCTTACTTTGGTGGTGCTTGTAGCCAAAACAAGGCCAGGAGTCATTGGGTTATAAATGCTGACCTGTAAATACTCGCCAGGCGTTATTGATGCGCAATACACCCCCCCATTAGGTGAGAATGCTACTGCTCCCGCGTTACATGAGCTGCTGTACGCAGCGCCCGCTATAACTGAAGCAAGCAAAACCTTACGAAGCATCGAACTATTCGTGAGAACCTTCATAGAAAACCTCCTATGTTGATATAATAAAAACCCTCCACCTGCCATTCAGGTAGAACATGATTTGATTGTATATTATTTCAAATAGAAAATTCAATAGATTTTATTTTTACCAAAAGCATTGCGCCTTGCAATCCCCCTAGTTTATAATCCAAATAGGATTTAACGTTTTTTTATTTTATATAACTAACTTAGAAGGAGGATAATCGTGAAAAGATTGTTCAAAAAGAGAGGAATGGCCATTATTTTTGGGGTACTCAGTTGCATGGCTATCGTAGCTATTGGCCACTCACGCCGCGTGGTAGCTAAGGCTAAGTTATCAACCAAAAAGAAGGTGAAAATTGGCGCTGGCGCAACAGCAGCGGCGGCTGGTCTTGCTGTCGTCGGCGGAGCGGCCTATAAAGGCTATCAAGCCTATAAACAAGGTCAATCATCTAATAACCCTCCACCGGCAGAAAAAGTCCAAGCGCCGGAATTCACCGAAGCAGATTATAGGGCTTACACCAGAACGGCACCTATTAATCAAAACCAACCATCCAGGCTCACTTCAGAAGAGCTTATTACTAAGGTTAAAGCTGGAGGCCCTGGAACCGCCGCTACTCCTGATCTTGAAACATTAGAAAAACAGCTGAACGATCTTTCTTTCGCATCTCGCGTTACAGATGGCACAAATCCTGATACCGAAAGACAGATACAAGAAGTGCAGGCAAAAATTGAGCAAATAAAGGCAGCCCAACCCCCAGAAAAGTTCGCTACACAGGATAAACCTGCGCAAGGGCCTACAAATTCCACAGGCGAGGGACAACCTGTAACCACAAAGCCGGCAGCAAATCCGCTGGTTGATGCAGAAGGAGCCCCTCTACCATTAAGCCAAGTCCGCGCGCAACTAGCCAGCAGCTCACAAGCCAAGGCCGGAGCAGCAAAAATTCAACAAGAAGCCGAGGCAAAGGCAGCTCAAGCGGAACAAAGCCGTCAAGAAGTCCAAGAACTTGTTAAAGAGGTCTATCCTGACCAAGTTATTGATCCAACGTACATAGCGGGTATACAAAACAACCCAGCAAAACTGACTGCGCTACGTGCCAAGGCAGCAACAATGCGACAGGAGGAGCAACAAATGGAAAATACATTGGAGCAAGAGATAGCGGGAAAACGCGAGGGAGTATTGGAAAAAAGCATTCAAAATGAGGGAACTATTGAAAAAAATACTACCATTGAAAACGAGACATCACTGGAAGGTCTAGCTGGTAAGGCGCAAAATGAAGCACTCATTGAGGATAGCCGTCCAATAATTGAGTAGTCAAATAGTTGAATGAGCGAGCAAGGGGCTCAGGATTTGGTTTTTACGCCAGACCCTGGGCCCTCTTTTATTTTGAGCCCTTTTGCACTCTATACCGCGTTGCCCGCCCCTGGCCAAGAACCTCAACTTTCTTGAGCCGGACTAATTTATCAAGTGCCTGATTCACCGTAGCCCGCGCTATCGCCGTATGTTCCTGAATTTGGCCAGGCGCCGCCTCATCCACCTGTTGCAGATAGCGCCAGACCGCAAGCTGTTTTGGTGATAAGAGCATCTCAATATTTGCGCCGGTCAAGAGATCGATTGCCGCCTGAGCCTGTTGCAGAAGGACGGATAAAAAGAAATCAAGCCATGGCGCAATATCTTCATGCTCTGTCTTAAATGTCTTTTGGCTTTTGCGTAATGCTACGTAATAATCAACCTTGTGAGTCTCAATGATCTTTTCCTGTGATACGTATGGGGCGTACAGATACCCCTGCTTAAGCAGCATGAAGTTGGTCAGCACACGCGACATTCTGCCATTGCCATCTTGAAACGGATGGATATTTAAAAAATCGATAACAAAGTTAGCTAGGATAAGCAGTGGGTGGTGGCTTTTGCGATCATACGCTTGCTTGGTCCATTCGACCAACTCCTGCATCTCTTTGGCTGTCAGGTATGCTGGCGTTGTTTGAAACAGTGTACCAATCGAATTGCCAGCATCATCAATCATAATGACGGTGTTTTCGGTCTTTTTATAGTTGCCGCGATGCAGGCTATCCTTTTCAACGTACTTTAACAGCTCTTGATGGAAATGTTGGATTAAATTTTCTGATAGGCTGAGCGTCTTCCAGCTGTCAAATATGTTTTCAAGGAGCTCAAAGTAGCCGCGGACTTCCTGTTGGTCTCGATCGGTAAATTTATTAACAGCCAGCCCGCGCATAAGACGCTCAACATCATCATCAGAAAGCTTTGCCCCCTCAATACGGGTTGATGCACCGGCAGACGTAATTAACACCGACTGCTTAAGCTGGCCAAGGATTTGGGGGCTCAATGCACCGCTGGCCACCCATTGTCCCTTGAGCTCATCAATGTTGGCAATTTTGGTCCATAGTGGACCTGGGACGCCCTGGAGGCGTTTATCATAATCAACAAAACCTTTGGCCATGTTTTTCCTCCCAGAAATCTAATAAATCAACTATATAAGATTGTATAAGATTATATAAGATTGTATAGGATTATGTAAGATTAGCTGGAAAGTGTGGCTAAAGGTGCCAAGCGATCCCTTAAACATCAAAAGCATTGCAGCAACAATGCGACAGGAGGAGCAACAAATGGAAAATACATTGGAGCAGGAGATAGCTGGAAAACGCGAGGGAGTATTGGAAAAAAGCATTCAAAACGAGGGAACTATTGAAAAAAATACTACCATTGAAAACGAGACATCACCGGGCGACCTGTCCAGTAAGGGGATGGAAGACGAGACACCCATGAAGGAGAGCCGTCTAATAATTGATTGATTAAGTAGTTGAATGCGCAAGCAAAAGGCCCAGGATTTGGTTTTTACACCAGACCCTGGGCCTCTTTTTTTGCTTGGTCCTTTTTATGCCTGCTACCGCGCCGCCTCGTCAACCTGTGGCAGATAACCTCAGGCAGCAAGCTGTTTTGGTCGTGAGATTAATAGAAAAATTGCCTATTTAACGGCCTTTAAAAGCTTCTTCTCCACCCTTTGCATAACCGCAAAATCTTCATTAATCTCATGATCATACCCCAAAAGGTGGGCAATGCCGTGGGCCAAGAGCGCAGTCAAGTGCTCATCAAAGCTCCGGTTCCAGGTGACGGCTGCTTCTCTTTGGACGTATTCAAGCGAAATAATCAGATCTCCCAGATTTTTATCCTCTGGGTAGACCACAATAATTCGATCCCCTGCCTTCAGTGTAGGATGGTGGGGAAACGAAAGGATGTCGGTCGGCTTGTCTTTGTGCCTATAGGTTTTATTGTACCGATGAATAGTCTTGTTAGTGGTCAACCAGATGCCCAGATCAAAGCCACCGTACTTGAGGGCAGCAAGCATCGTTTGAGCTTGCCGTTTCAGGTGATTTACGTTGACGGGGATAGTGCGTTGGGTGTTTTTAATGGTGATCATGGGTTATATACCAACCCTGGCGACCAGGGCGCCCTCTTGTCCCTCAATCTGTCCCTGTTCAACTGCCTGTCCCGCCGTAGCATTAGCGGAGGAGGATGCAGCCATCTGGAAATCAATGCCTTGCGCCTTGGTGATGCCACAGAGCAAGGTCGTATGGACCTTAAGGGCGTTAAGCACGGTCTGATCTGTGCTGCAAATAACCAACGAGGCTAGCTCAGTCTTGAGCGAAAGCTGTTTTTCACTCTTAAGCTTTCTGACTGAGGCAACGACATTAAGCACCGCGGCAATGGCAGCTGTTGCTTTGTCATAGCGATATGCAAAGCGCTTATTATCAAACGTGGTGATATGCACTGATACTGCCTGCTCATATTCCTTGCAGAACGCTTGATACAGGGTTTCGGTGATGTGTGGTAGAAATGGGGCAAAGAGTTGCAGCAGCCCAAAGCCGCATTCATACAGCGTCTGCTTGGTTTCATCAATCAGTGCTGGCGTATAGTTGCCCGGATTGAAGAGCCGGTCTTTGATAAGCTCTAGATAGTTATCACAAAAATCCTGCCAGAAGAATTTTTCAGCTGCCTCAAGCGCGCTGTGATATTCGTAATCGTCAAAATGCTTTTGGTAGGAGCTGTACGTGCCGCTCAGGGCATGCAGAATCCACTGGTTGAGCTGATCGGTTGGATTTGGGGTGCGCCATTCGCTCCCCTCTATTCGGTCCCCTGCGGGGCTAACGGCCTGCGGCACCTCCATCGGGGCGAACGGCTGTTTATCTATCCCGACCACCCTGAGCGAGCCTTGGCGAGTCGAATGGGCAAGGTGCTCGGCAATAAACCGAAACGCATTCCATAACTTGGTAATCAGCCGTTGGCCAATTTTAAGCTGATTTTCGCTAAACGCCGTATCAGCGCCTAGCCGGCCGCTGGCCGACCAATACCGAATAACATCGGCCGGGTACTCGGCCAATAAGCCCTCCGGCGTCATTTTACTGTTCTCTTTAGACTTGGAAATTTTCTCTTTACCTGCCAAAACATGGCCGGACATCACAATCGTCTTCCACGGGATATCTCCATTGTGGTAATACGATTTAACGATCGTATCAAAGGTCCAGGTACGGATAATATCGTGCGCCTGGGGCCGCATGCTCATTGGCATGGTCAGGCCATCTGGCGATGCATCAGGCCAGTTAACATTGATTTGTGGCGTCAGGGATGAAGTGTTCCAGGTATCCATCACATCGGTATCTGGCTCAATGTTGGTGCTTGAGCATGCAGTGCATGCGCCACCAGGGAACGCTTGCTCTTGCGGATCAATGGGTAGGCTCTTAGGATCAGCAAGCAGGACCTGCGAGCAGTCTTGGCAATGCCACACCGGAAAGGGGATGCCAAAGAACCGTTGGCGCGAAATGCCCCAGTTCCAGCCCAAATTTTGTACCCAATCGCGGTAGCGCGCCTTCATATGCTCAGGCTTCCAAACAATCTTATCAGCAAGCGCCAGAAAGGTTTCTTTGTGATCAAGAATATTAATAAACCACTGATGAAGCACCAAATACTCGATCTCCTGCTTACAACGCTCGTGTGTGCTGACTGCATGGGTAATGGCCTTTTGGTCAAGCAGTGCATCAGCCTCCTTTAGAAGCAGCAGGATAGTTTTACGTGCTTCATGCACGGTCATACCGGCAAGAGGTCCACTGACCGCTGTCCATTTGCCATCAAAGCCGACAATATGCACAAAGGGCAGCTTGTGCGTTTTATACCATTGAATATCGGTCTGGTCACCAAAGGTACAGCACATCACCAGGCCGGTTCCCTTGGCGGGATCAACGGTTGCATCAGGGATCAGCTTCACCGGCTTTTCATACAGCGGCGTGATAGCAAAGGTGCCATCCAGGTGCTTGTAGCGATCATCATCCGGGTGGTAAAAGACGGCAACGCAGGCGGCCAGAAGCTCAGGGCGTGTGGTGGCAATCACCAGCTTTTCGCCTGCCTCGGTGGTGAAGGCAATGTTATTAAACGTGCTGTTGACCTGGACGCTATCAAGTTCGGCCTGAGCTACTGAGGTGCGGCAGGTGGTGCAATACAGGGCTGGCTCTTCGGTTCGATAGACCAGGCCTTTTTTATACAATTCCAGAAAAGAATATTGTGAAATACGGCGGACGCGTGGCGAGATGGTTGAATAGGTCTTTGACCAATCAAGCGATAGGCCAATGCGCTGCCACAGCACTTCAAAAAGCTTTTCCACATCGTGCGTTTCGCGCAGGCACATGTCGATAAATTCTGAACGCTTCATGAGGTGTGCCTTGGTGCCATTTTTTTTCTCTACAAAGCGCTCGGTAGGCAGGCCGTTGTCATCAAAGCCCATGGGATAGAAGACGTTGAAGCCCTTCATACGCTTGTAGCGGGCAATGACGTCAGCATGCGTGTAGGAAAAAACGTGGCCAATATGGAGTGTGCCAGACACGGTAGGAGGCGGCGTATCGATGCTATAGACCTCTTTGGCGCTGCCGGGCGTAAAAGCATAGACGCCTTCTTTGGCCCAAAGCTCCTGTGCCTGTTTTTCGTGTGCTAGATGATCGTACAGTTTATCCATATTCATGGCTTTGTTCCTACCGTTATAAAGTGACTTGTATATTCAAGGTAGGAAAAGTATAGCACATTTCTGATAAAAGGCTGCCTGAAGCATCAGCAATGTTTGCCATTTTTTTAAAAAAGCATAGAATGTAAAACACTTTTAAAGCGCCCTTTTTCTGTAATTTTTTTCGTTAGGAATTTGCGTGAAACACGTTATTAAACGCTGGGCCCTGCCAGTGTTGTTCATTATTTTCTCGGTGGTTCCTGATTGTAGGCCTATGTATGATGAAGCTGACCATTGGTGGCATAATCAGTCTTGGTACCAAGAAATGCTGCGTGAGCAACAGCAAGCAAGGGCCCGTATACAACGACGCGCCAAGGGCGTAGAAGTGGTAACGGCCCTTCTTCGCGGATTGGCTAGCCGGGTAGAATATGACGTTAAAGATGATGTCTCAGTAAAAGCCAATTTTATGAGGTTCCTTGTCTCCGGCATTAGGATTGCCCATTCATGCGCATTAGTACTTGCATTCGATTATGAAAAGCCGGCCGAATATTACGTAGGTCGTGGCTTAGGGCTTGGTGTAAATGCGTATGATCACATACAGGCCCTTGGCAGAGCCGGTAGGCTCTTGGTTTCTCTTGTCGCAAAGAAACCGAAACAAAAACCATCGGATAAGCCAGAAGTCACCGGCACTGATGCTAATGCTGAGCAACCTGCCGACGATGAAAATTTATTCGAACTGACAGATTCTGGTACCCCTAATACCACGCAAAAACCGGTTAGCTCATCGAAAAAGGATCATGAAAGGTTACGGCGCACCATACTACCCGTACTTGAAAGCTTAAGTGCCCTCACCTGTGCAGCATTGGGCGATGATGGTGTGACCGAAGCAAATCTTGCATTGCATTTTTGTAATGCCGCTTGCTCAACGTGGATACGCTTGTATCAAATGTATGATGATGCAACCAATGCCAAGTATAAAAAACGCCTCAAGCAATTACTCGTTGTACATGTTGTGTATGTTGCCTACCAATTGGCAGCGCCATATTCTTCGTTAAAAGAGGCCATACAAGAGCGGCGCAGCCGTCATGACGAAACAATACGAAGGAGCGTCCCTCCTCGTATTGAGATTCAAGAGCGCATTGTTCGTGTACCAGGTCCTGAGGTTCGTGTACCAGTTGCAGTACCAGGTCCTGTTGAATACCAAGATCGCATTGTATACCAGGATCGTATTGTATACCAGGATCGCGTTGTATATCAGCAGCGCGTTGTATATCGAGACAATCGACAACAAGAATGCAGGGCATTCAAAGAGGACAATGCGGATGGCACTAAAAGTGTGATTGCAGAAATATACAAACCAAACATACCAGAGGTAGTATGTAAACACATCGACCTGGGGACTGAGTGTTGCGTTTGTAAGGGCGATGAATTTACGCGAGTAGCCATATTTCCTTGTGGCCACGGCTGTTGCCCCGATTGTACAAGCGGCATCTTAGGCCAAAATTCAAAATGCCCATTCTGTCGTGCCCGCCTAAATGTGGCAGATATAACAGCGTGTGTAATACGCGAGTAGCTCAAAAGCAAACGAGCCTACAGTTTTGATGACTGTAGGCTCGTAATTTTCTTAAGAAAAAAATCTTTGGCAATAAGACTTTATCGTATTCATCCCCTGCTGCAGAACTTGAATGTTAAGAATACTCAAGCCGTAATAGATAAGAAATAAACCGACGATAAAGCATACCATTTTGATGATGATGCTGTGAGCCAGCATAATGCAAATAATGCCGAGCATTACCGCAATAAGCCCTTTAACGATCCTCAGATCTGGCATGCCCGTTGGCTTTTTGTTATTATCTTCCATCCCTCTTCCCCTTTTTTTTAATAAACTGATTCCCCTGCCAAGGCTAGTTGTGATTGTACCAAAGGGGTTTGGGAAAGCGCAATGGTCTTAGAAAAGCTTGCCGCCATTGGGTACTGCATGTGTTGGGCTTAAGAGTACAACCTTACCATCGGCATCAGGCAGGCCAAGCGTTAAAACTTCAGACATAAATGGACCAATCTGGCGAGGGGCAAAATTAACTACAGCAATCACCTGTTTACCCACCAGTTCTTCCGGTTTGTAATAATTGGTAATCTGAGCTGATGATCTTTTGTTGCCAATCGGACTACCAAAATCAATGGTAAGCTTGTAGGCCGGTTTGCGGGCTTCTGGAAAAACCTCAGCTGCAACAATGGTTCCAACGCGAATATCTACGTTACTAAAATCGTCGTACGAAATCATGAAAGTTCCTTGTGTCTTTGAGTAAAATGATTGTGTGGTGGCATAGCCGCATAAATGGGAAATTGCTGACACAGCTTGGCAACTTCAGCGCCAATGCTGCACAAAAATTGCTCATCATGGCGTTTTTTAATAGCCTCATCAATCCACACGGCTACTTGCTGCACCTGCTCTGGGCCAAAGCCGCGTGTTGTAACCGCCGGGGTTCCAATACGAATGCCGCTGGTCAACATTGGTGACTGAGTATCGAATGGAATAGCATTGCGATTGACGATAATGTTGCAGCGACTGAGTAACTCTTCGACTTCTTTGCCGGTAATGCCAGGCGCCTGCTTATTGCCACGCAGGTCAATGAGAAACAGGTGCGTATCGGTGCCATCAGCAACGATCTTATACCCAAGGTCCTTAAAGGTCTGTGCCATGAGCGCCGCATTACTTACAACATTATGAGCATACGTTTTAAATGATGGTTGTAGCGCCTCTTGGTAGGCAATGGCCTTGGCTGCAATAACATGCATTAACGGCCCTCCTTGGGTGCCAGGCATAATGGCCTTATCAATAATGCTGCCAAAAGGGGCCTTACTGCAAATCATGCCGCCACGTGGGCCACGCAAGGTCTTGTGCGTTGTGCTGCTTACCACATCGGCCCATGGAATCGGGCTTGGGATAACATTGGCAGCGACCAGGCCCGCGATATGGGCCATATCAACCATAAGGGTTGCGCCAACGCTAGCCGCAATAGCAGCCAGGCGCTGATAGTCCATCAGGCGTGAATAGGCCGATGCACCGGCAACGATCATTTTTGGCTTATGTTCATGAGCAAGGCGCTCTATCTGGTCATAATCTAAAAGCTGGGTATCAGGATTAACGCCATAGGGGATAAAGTTATAGAATTTGCCTGAAAAGTTAATGCCGTAGCCGTGCGTTAGATGGCCGCCGGCAGCAAGGCTCATACCAAGCACCATATCGCCAGGCTTCAGCATGCCCACATAGACGGCAAAGTTGGCACTGGCTCCCGAATGGGGCTGGACGTTGACGTGGTCAGCATTAAAAAGCTGCTTGCCCAAACTAATCGCAAGGTTTTCTACCTCGTCAATTACCTGGCACCCCCCATAATAGCGCTTGGATGGGTATCCTTCAGCATATTTATTGGTAAGCACTGATCCTGTAGCCTGTAAGATTGGATAGCTTGCATAATTTTCTGATGCAATCAGGCTAAGTGCGCCTTCTTGGCGTTCTTGTTCTTTGTGGATCAATGAAAAAACATCAGTAAAAGTAAACATCAGCGTATCTCTCGTATTCTTTTTATGGATATATTTGCAATTTGTAATAATGTGATATATGCTTAGTGGTAGCATACGGTACAAAAATATAGTGTAACATCGTCAGGCAAGAATGTCAGATGGATTTATATTTTAAGGAGTTACGATGAAGAATACTATACGCACTAGTCTTTTATTAATTGCAGCATCAGGCTTGAGCACAATGAATGCACGCGCATCCCATACAGGCGATGCAATGCTGGGCAGCTTTATTGGCGGCACGGCTGGCGGCCTTCTTGGCGGCGCCATAACGGCACCACGATCCTCTTCTGGTGGCGGCAGTAGCCGTGACGGCAGCGGCAGAGAGGCGCTACGCGCCGTAGATAGCCTTGAACGGGCAACCAAAAGCGATTTAACCATTCTCAATGACCGTCTTACCAAGATGGAACAAAAGACGCGCTATAACTATGAAGATGACATTGAAGAGTTAAGAACCGGCCATCAATCACATAAAAAACAGGTCAAAACCATTGAAAGCAAGGTGAATGACGTGGACACAAAACTTGATGATGCTTTGGCAAAAATTGCAGATCAAGAGGATAAGATTAGTAAGCTGGAAAAGCGTATTGCACAATTGGAAGGTGCCGCTAAAAAGTAACACAAACACTAAAAAAGGAGAATAATTCATGGAACGTATTTTTAAGAGATATCTTGTTGCAGTGTTGGTTATGTCTGCGCTGACTACTGGCCTTGACGCTGCCAAGAAGCCGCCGCATAAAAAGCCGGCATTAACAACAACGCAACAACAGGAACAAGCTAAGGCAAAGGCTAGAGCCGCCAAAGAGGCTCATGAGGCAGAGCAACGCCTACACCAGGGCATTGCTGCCAGCCTAGCAACGCATGAAGCCGAGCAGAAAGAGGCTGCTGATGTGGCTATCGCACTTGCCGCCAGTAAAGAGATGGCAAAGGGCAAGCATACCACACATCACAGGCCAGCAGGCAGCTCATCGAGTAGTAGTTCATCTAGCAGCAGCTCCTCAAGTTCAACGGCGCCAAGGCGCCCAGTGCATCCTTCACATATGAACACGAATGTAAATAGAAATAATATGAATGTGAATAGAAATGAGCAGAAGGAAGCGCATGGTTACGATGATGAATACGCCATTATGGATGAGGACACAGCGTTAGAACGGGAACTTGCTGCTAGTCTCAAGACAGAGGAAGTGAGACAACAAAATGAGAAATTGCTCAAGCAGGCGCTTGAACGCAGCAAAAAAGATAGACATGTTAGATGGGCAGAGCCAATAAGCAGCGCATCAAGTAGTAGCTCTTCAAGCAGCAGTTCATCGAGTAGTAGCTCAAGCGCAGCACAGCAACAGCCTGGATTTTTCAGCAATGCATTTGAATATCTCAAAGAAAGAACCGCCAAGCTATTCTCATCGGTAAATAACAACAACAATGTCACCATAAAAGGGTTTACCAACCCGTCTAACAATTGCTCCTTTATTGCCGCATTACAATGCTTAATGCAAATGCCAGAATTTATAGATCTCATAACACAGGAAGCCCAGGCAGATCGCTTTAAGGCCGGTTCTCTTGGTAGGTCATTTGCCGATATGGCCAGGCTTTATGCCGCTTCAACCGAGCGTGTATTACCTCGCCATGATGTGACACCATTTTATCAGACGGTGGCAAACGAATGTTTTAATGGCAATATGCAAAATCAAGATTCTGAGGAATTTTTAGCGCAATTTTTTGACAAAGCTAGAGACGAAGATGCGGTGTTCACTGGAAAGGCTCGCCCAATCCTGAGCACCACAAAAACCCTTGGTAACCATAGTTATCTTGCGGTTGAGTCGCTGCCGCACGCTCTAATGGGCAGTGCGCCACATTACCTTGCGGTAAAACGTAATTTGAGAAACGCACAGGGAGAGAAAATTACAACGCCTCATCCATTTCCCTTAATACTACAACTACACCATAGTAATTATGAATTGATGGGAGTTGTCGTGCACGTTGGTGGCACTGATCTTGGGCATTATTTTGCCTATGTTAAAGACATCGCTGGCCAATGGTATCGCTGTGATGATACGCATGTAGAACTGCGAGATCCTGCCATGATACAACAATTTGCCCAGACAGGAAGCCTACACGGAAGTGTCGACTATGAAGGATGGGAAGATGGGGCTGGTTATTTCAAGACGCCGTACATTTTCTTTTATCGAAAAAATAGGTGAAAAGATAGGGAGAGATATAGTTGATTCCGATATTGACTAATAGAAACAAATGCGTGTGGGCCGGTCCAAATTATTATTGGATCGGCCCATTTTATTAATTGCGCATTATTGGCTATACTACCTTTATTAAGCAGAATAATTTCTAATATTGTCTTAGCATAAAGGTGTTAGCATGTCCTATCGTTTTAAAAGAAGCCCAACACAGCCCAAAGCGTCCACCAGTCTTTACCGTATCAGCGTTGTAGCCATGCTTTTGGCAGTAACAAGCGGTTGCTTCAAGCCATCCAAAGTCGAATCTAGAAGCACTGACTCCAACCGTCCTTTTGATGCTACCCGTCTGCCACGAAATCATGATGTCGTCCCTGTTGCCATCTTGGGTGGGGGTATTGCAGGCCTTACAGCAGCCGAATACCTGGCACAAGCCAACATCCCATGCATCGTCATAGAGGGTCCAAAGCCGGGCGGAGCACTAGCGCAATCACCAAAGGTACGTAACTGGCCAGGAATCATCGAAGCACCGGGTGTCGTCATTACCGACGGCCTGAAAAAGCAGGTGCTTAACCTTAATGTTCCCATTACGCAAGAAAAGGTCACCCGTGTTGATTTTTCCGCATGGCCACGCCTGGTTGAGGTACAAGACCTCAATAACCCAGATAAAAAGCGTATCATCAAGGCCATGGCCGTCATCATCGCCATGGGAGCCGAGCCAAATCTTCTGCACGTCCCTGGCGAATTAAATGAAAAGGGCAGCTTTAGCAACCATGTCAGCAACTGTGCCGTATGCGACGGCTCTCTGTACAATGGCAAGAAGGTCGCTATCGTTGGCGGCGGTGATGCAGCCATTATTGAGGCCGATTACCTTTCTGATATTGCTAGTGATGTCACTATCCTGGTGCGCAAAGATCAATTAAAAGCTAAAGATCTCCATGCTCGTGACCGCGTTCTGGTAAAGCCTAATGTATCCGTGCTCTTTAACTCTCAGATCCAACAAATTAAAGGTGGCAAGCATGCGCTAAGCCATATCATAGTAGAAAACAATAAGAGCAAGGCAATCTCTGCTATGCATATTGATGGGCTCTTTTTAGCCATCGGCTCAAAGCCAAACACTGCCTTATTAAAAGGTCAGCTAACGCTTGATAATGAAGGCTTTGCTGTGCTGAAGAATCATCAAGAGACTGTGGTTCCTGGTGTGTACGCAGCTGGCGATATTAGTGACCGTGAGTGGGTACAGGCTACAACAGCCGCCAGTGATGGCTGCAAGGCCGCCCTACAGGCCACACGCTTTTTGAAAGATGCTGGCTTTCAGGCTACACCAGCCAATCAGCCAAGCTCATCGCAAAAACCAAGCGAACCGGAACTGCCTCCAACACAGCCTAGCGATACCGCAGCTGGTAAGGAGCTTGTTGAGATCACTTCAGAAAAAGATTTTAGCGACATTGTGGCAAATGCCAGCCAGCCGGTTGTGCTCGATCTTTTTTCCCCACTGTGTGTTCCATGCAAACAGATGATGCCAGACCTTGAAGACTTGAAGCAGGCGTACAAAGGCTCAGTCTCTTTTGCAAAATATAATATTGCTCGCAAAAATGGTATTAATCTGAGCCGTGCTATGCATTCTATCCAAGGTGTTGTGCCATCAAGCGTTCCTGTGCTTATCTTTGTTAAGGGTGGTAAGGAAGTGACCAGGCTTGTTGGCAGGAAATCACCTGCAATCATAAAAGCTACACTACTTCGGGCATTTGGTATAAAATAGGTGCCAGTTCGATAATTAAACAAACAAAGCCGTTCGCCCCGATGGAGGCTTGTTTCAAGCCGAGTAGAGGGGTGCGAACGTGCATATGGGTTGGAAAATAAAAAAGGATACAATGAAACGACTCTACGCCCCTTGGCGACATGACTATGTCACCAATAGCTCAAAACCGGAACGCCAGCACGATGCCTCAGCTGAAGATTGCGTTTTTTGCCAACAAGTTATGGCGAATGAGGATGACCATTACTTGATTATTAAACGCTATCAACATTGCTTTGTCATGATGAACAGCTATCCATACAATGTTGGCCATATCATGATCTTACCTTATGAGCATAAACCATCGCTCAATGAACTCTCTCCTGTCATTCGTGCAGAAATGATTGAAGTTCTTTCGCTGTCAGAAGGAATCCTCAAGAAGGTTCTCAAGACTGAAGGCTTTAATATTGGCATTAATTTGGGCGTTGCTGGTGGCGGTGGCATACCGTCACACCTGCATATTCATGTTCTTCCTCGTTGGAGAGGGGATACTAATTTCCTGGAAACGCTGGGCGGTATTAAACTTCTGACCACTGATATTGATACAACCTATCAGGATTTAAAAGAGGGCTTTGCGCCGATGTCGTTGTAGGATTTGATGGGGGGATAGCATTGGCTCACTTTAGGCGCCCGTATCCTTCGAGACAGCCACTACGTGGCTTCCTCAGGACGAGCGCTATTATGTTGGTTCTTAAGTTTAAATTAAATTTTCTTCACAACTTTAAATTGACTAACACGGCGCTCGTCCTGAGGAAATTGCGAAGCAATTGTCTCGAAGGATACGGGCGCCGCACAGGTTTGTTTTTTTCGACGTCACGCTATATACTTAAAAACAAGTTGTTTTTTATAACGTTACCCCCCAAAAATCAGGTGGATCTCATGAAAAAATTATATGGTATGGCAACAGCCCTGTGTCTTATGACAAGCGGCAGTGCATCGACGTATAGTGACCCAATGCTGAACATTCTAGAAAATCTGAACAACCAGCCCTGTTCGCTTTGTCACATGCGTCAGAATGTCGCACGACACGCACACATGCGTAGAGCTATGCTTGATGCGCAGGAAGAACTTCTCAAACAAACAACAAAGGCGCATGAAGCGTTGCATGAACAAGCAACAAAAACATCTCACAAATCACGTACAATGTTACAGGTTCTCAAGGCCGATTACAACAGCGATCAATCACGTTTTGTGGTAGAGGTATCATTACCTGGCTGTCAGCTAAAAGACCAGCAATCGGTTAAAATAGAAACGCTCAATGGTCAGGCAGGCGCGACACGCCGCGTTCTTACCATTAAGGCTACGATGGGCGGAAAAAAAGGTTCCAATCAAGCTGAATCTCAAGCCCAAGCAGAAGCACCACAGCATACATCACATAGCAGCTTTATCAGTCACACCCTTGTGAATGGGCTTGCGCAGATCATTAAAGGTGAAGATGATGAGGTTGAGATTGTCATAGAACTGCCATACAATGCTGATACTGATAACACAGACAACATTGAAAAGTTCATGGATGAAGAGCATGTGCTTCATGTTTCCTTTGCAACCAAACAGGTAAAAGCGTCACATGCTGATATTGTGCTGGATATTGTGCCAGTGGCAAAGAAGGACTAGGTCCAACAACGTCCATGCCAAAAGTGCACAAAAAGAAAACGAGCCGGATGTACAAATTGTACGTCCGGCTCGTTTTTTGATCAACAGGAAAAATTATTTTTTTGGCTTTACCGTTAGTTCTCTAATTTTATGCTTAGCATACTTCTTAGCAGCCCGACGCAAAATACCAAACGATTTTAAGTGGTCGACCATGCGGCCAAGGCTATCGACAGAGTCAAGCTTGGTTTGGTCTAGGCGCAAACCGGCAAAATCGAGATTTTGTTTAATATCTTTTGTCTCTGGAACCTGTGTAAAGACGAGCTTGATGCCAAAAGGGTCGCGCATTATACAGCACTTCGATCCATTAGGAAGACTTTTAACCTCGCTAACGATCTTCACACCTCTTTTTTTGCAGCGCTCGCAGTACTTCTCCAGCCCCTTTTTCACCTCTATGTACAGGCCAATACAACGGCTTGCACAGCGTTTAATAAAGCTGAACTCAGCGAGCTCTTCAACGTGGGGCACACGAAATGCTAAGCCGCATTTCCCCCTACGCACCTGGGCAGAAAGAAGTAGGTTCGGATTGTCCCGACTTACCTCAAGCGCCACGATATCAAAAGCCAATTTTTCGGTATAAAACTTTACAGCCTCTTCAACCGAATCAACAATTATAAGTAACTCGCTCGACCTCATCATTACCGTACCCTCTTCCTTTTTAAGATTTTTACGGTTCTTGTTTTTGCATAAACGCTATGCATCTATTTACGGTCTTGCAGACCGCTCTTAGCCTCTAGGAACCTTTTTTGAAATCTTACTAACTTTGCGGGCTGCCGTATTTGCTCTAAATAATCCCTTGCCTTTGGCACGAGCTATTTTTGATTCAGCTTTACGAGCAAGCACCTGTGCTGTTTGTACATCATTACTATCAATCGCGTCAATCAATTGCTTAGTCAGTGTCTTAATTTCTGAACGGCGCGATTGATTGCGAAGCTGTTGCGCTTTACTTTGGAGCGCTCTCTTCTTAGATGACTTAATATTTGCCATTTGTTAATTCCTTGTAGTGGGCTTAGATTACTTTTTCAACTTTGCCAGCTTTGACACATTTGGTACAAACTGCACCACGGTGTACTTCCACTTGTCCCTTTACCTTGAAGCGCATGACGTGCACATTTGGGTAAATCCAACGCTTAGTACGATTATTAGCATTACTAACAAGATTGCCAACACGCGGGCGCTTGTCACATAAAACACATATATTAGCCATGTCTGAATGTCCTTTCGTGGTTCAATTATCAACAATAATTATAGTCTGGCCTTTTAGGGCACATAACTTTGAGATTGGTATATTAACAGTTTATATTGCTTTGATCAACGTTTTTTACACAGCCGCCCATGCCTAATGCCGCCAAAAGGCCCCATGCTTATTTACTTTCAAAAACATGCGTCTCGCGCGGCGGAAGGTCGAGTAGGACGTAGACTTCTGCCGCCTGCACCGTCTCTTTTTCGATCAGTGTCTTGGCCAGCAACGCCAGCTTGTCGCGGTGCTCTTGCAAAAGCTGCTCACCCTTGCGGTAGCAGTCGCCCATGATCTTTTCGACCTCTTCGTCAATGCGCTGGGCCGTTCGCTCAGAAAATTCGCGCCCATTCTGCATGTCACGCCCCACGTATGGATTCTCTTGGCTAGAATCATAGTCAATAGGCCCTAAATCGGACATACCATAGCGACAGACCATGGTACGGGCAATTTTGGTCGCCTGCTCAAGATCGTTGCTACAACCGCTTGTTTGGGTGTTAAAGAACATACGTTCACCAAGAAGCCCGCCAAAGCAGACGATGATACGCGCCACCAGCTCTTCTTTGTTCTGAGAGTACTTATCACGGATCGGTAGCGACCACGAGACGCCAAGCGTCCTGCCACGAGGGACAATGGTCACCTTGTGGAACGGGTCGGTATCAGGTAAAAGGAGGTTAAGGAGGGCATGTCCAGCCTCATGGTGCGCTGTCATAGCCTTATCTTTTTCGGTAAAGATGATTGTTTTGCGCTCAGCACCTAATAATATCTTATCCCGCGCCAGCTCAAAGTATTTCATCATTACCCCTTCTTCACCCGCTTTGGACGCAAGAAGCGCTGCTTCGTTAATCAGGTTCTCAAGATCTGCTCCACTAAATCCGGCAGTACCCTGTGCAATTTTATGCAAATCGATATCTTTGCACTTCACGTTGCGAATGTGCACGTTCAGAATCTCTTCGCGGCTGGTAAGGTCAGGGTATGGCACCTCAATAGTTCTGTCAAAACGACCAGGACGCAATAGCGCCTTATCCAGCACGTCAGGACGGTTGGTAGCCGCTATGACAATAACAGCACCCTGCTCGGTTGAAAAGCCATCCATTTCAGCCAGCAACTGGTTCAGTGTCTGTTCGCGCTCATCGTTGCCGCCGCCCATACCGATGCCTCGTTGACGTCCCACTGCATCAATTTCGTCAATAAAGACAATGCATGGAGAGTGGCGACGCGCCTGGGCAAAGAGGTCACGGACACGTGATGCGCCAACACCAACAAATACTTCAACAAAATCGGAGCCGCTGATGCTAAAGAAAGGACAGTTGGCTTCGCCGGCTACTGCCTTAGCAATCAACGTCTTACCGTTGCCAGGAGCTCCAGTAAGCAAGACACCTCGCGGTATTTTCGCGCCAAGACGTGAAAAGTGCTCGGGCCGCTTTAAAAATTCAATAATATCTTGAACATCCTCTTTTGCCTCCTGGTTACCGGCTACGTCCTTGAAAGTAACCGTAATGGTATTGGGCGAAAAGAAGCGAGCTTTGCTCTTGCCAACGCTAAAAATTTTACTACTACCGCCGCCACCGTTCTGGCTTTGGCGCATATAAAATACAAATAGCATAATGCCAATAAAAAGCAGGATAAAGAAGGCATAGCCACCCCAGGATTCTTTCTCCATTGGATAGATCTCTACGTCAACCTTATGTGTTTTAAGACTGTCCCAGAGCTGATTAGTTGGCACAATATAGGTATCAAAGACTTTGCCGTCTTTAAATTTGCCCTGGGCATGCTGCCCCTGAACAATCATCGAATCCACCGTATCTGCCTCAATCGCAGTCAGCAGCTTGGAAAACGACACCGACTCTACTTCGCGGTTTACACTGTTGTACCAAAAGAGATAGCCGACGCCTAGGCCTACAAGCGCTAATAGGAGCCAAAGGGCATTGGGACCACGGCCGGGTAATTTGGGGCGAAAACCATTGTTCTTATTCATAAAAAGTACCTCTATAGCATGTATGGTTCTTATGGAACACTTTGATAATAAACAGATTGTTTACGGTAGGGGACATTGCTCTTAATTACTAGAGCCTTTCTATTTTAATAGATAAAGAGGCAGAAGACCAGCGTTTTTTTACGCCGCAACAGACAACCGTCTGCGCCATCCGTCTGCGCTAAAGGCTTCGCCGGACGTTGGGCGTAGCAAGATAAACAAAGACTGGCCTGCGCCCGGCGTAGCTCATTAGTAGAGCGTAGGCGCAGAGCCACTAGAGAAATAGAAGGCCACTGGAGTTCCCCCAAAATACTAATATGCCACATCAACGTGTCGATTTCTAAGCGCTTCTACCAGGGCAATTGCCTGCTGTGTCAGCTGGTTGTTGTTTAGGTACAGCCCTCGAAGAGCCACAAGGTTGCCTATGCTGTCTGGTAGCTGTGTCAGCTGGTTGTCGTATAGGTACAGATCTTGAAGAGCAACAAGGGTGCCTATGCTGTCAGGTAGCTGTGTCAGCTGGTTGTTGTTTAGGAACAGATCGTGAAGAGCCACAAGATTGCCTATGCTGTCAGGTAGCTGTGTCAGCTGGTTGTTGCTTAGGGACAGATCGTGAAGAGCCACAAGGTTGCCTATGCTGTCAGGTAGCTGTGTCAGCTGGTTGTAGCTTAGGTACAGCTCTTGAAGAGCTACAAGATTGCCTATGCTGTCAGGTAGCTGTGTCAGCTGGTTGTGGCTTAGGTACAGCGATTGAAGCGGGAGCCGTGCGTTTTCAACGAGAAGCACATCAATAATACCTACAAGTGAGGTTAGGGTTAAGAGGGCTAAATCAACAAAATCATGAACGTTTTGCCTTCCTTCAATGCGGTGCATAATGAGGGTGATACGTGGCATA
>Ga0206858_1017_pt1 | contig 57838 bp, 37 predicted proteins | sample Alteio_BWOrgCont_46_FD_152622 | JGI IMG/M metagenome (GOLD analysis project Ga0206858, IMG submission 152622) | Enriched cells from forest soil in Barre Woods Harvard Forest LTER site, Petersham, Massachusetts, United States -... | ecosystem: Environmental > Terrestrial > Soil > Temperate forest >... | reverse complement strand
ACAAAAAACAGGAGAATTAAGGATGATGCAAAATGAAATGATAGACAGTGTTAAAAAACAATTACATCAACCTTTACCAGTGCCTGGCTTGAGTTCCAGTGTAAAAGAACGCGTCACTTATATAGAACTCAACACCATATTAGAGAAACCCATATTGGATAAAAACGGCAATATAGTAATTGCTAAAGGGACACGTATTAATCCACTTGATCTCATTGATTTCACCACGACACTGTATTTTATTGATGGTGATGATGACAAGCAAATCGAGTGGGCATTACATGAGGGTGGTGAAAATGCAATTATTTTGTTGGTAGATGGTTCAGTAATAGATTTAATGAAAAAACACGATGCTAAATTTTATTTTGATCAAGACGGAGTCCTGATTAAAAAATTTGGGATTGAACAAATACCTGCCAAAGTTGAGCCTTGTGGGGAAATGTTAAAAGTTCATGAAGTTATTATTTAAAGTCGTCTTAATGTATTTTTCACTAATCATTTTACCTGCACAGGCTAGTTGTTTTGGCAACATGATTAACCCTGTTACTGATATATGCTGGTCGTGTATGTATCCAATTACCATTGGTAATACAAGTATTGGGGAGGGGTTAGATACATCCAATCCTTCACCAATATGTAAGTGTCCTGATGGTCTTTTTCCACGTTTTGGGATCCAATTAGGTTTTTGGGAGCCGGTGCGTTTAGTGGATGTCACGCATACCCCTTATTGTTTTGTGAGTCTTGGTGGATTGCAACTTGCGGAAGGTGTTCAAACAGGTACTCAAAAACCTAATTTGGGACAAGCACGTAAGAGTACTTATCATGTACACGTGTACCATGTACCTATTTTATCGATGTTAAATCTTGGCTTTGATGATTGTTTAGAATCCAAAGCACCTATGTTGTTATACGCCAGCGAATTAGATCCAACGTGGCTTGATGATGAATTATCATTTATTTTAAATCCAGAAGCAGTGGCAGTGGGTAATCCAGTTTCACAAATGGCGTGTGCAACAGATTGTACTGCGGCGAGTACTTCATTTGCCTTAGACGATTTATATTGGTGTGCAGGTTGTCAGGGTTCAATGTTTCCAGTAACTGGACATATTAGTAATCACGTAAGTAATGTGCAAGCTTCTCTTTTAATCACCCAGCGTGGTGCGTTTCGCATGCACAGGCAAGGAAATAATATGCCTGGTACGATGGGCGAACCTGCAATGTGCGGTTATTACAATATGCCTACCATGCAAAAGTCTCAATATAAAACACAAATGACATATCCGATGGTACCAACAGATAGCAGCACATATGCTTGCAATCCCATGGGCCGCAGTTCTGTTCTGTGGGAGTCTTTAGTTTCCTACCCAATTGAAGGAGAAGATTTTGCCTACCTATTGTGGCGCAAACGTAATTGTTGCGCGAGTTAGTACATTGATATTTACGCTGATGAGCGTAAATGCATACGCTATTGATAATGCCGAATTAACTCATTTGGCAAAATATGCGATTGAACATTCTCAGCAGCATCAAAAGCAATTGCAAACCCATGCAAATGGCATGAATGAAACTCAAAAACTTTTATTAAATACCCAGCATATGAAACCAAAATTGTTTATTGCTGTAAGTTTTTCAATGCCTGATAAATTGATTTTAGATTATATGCAACAAGCAAGTCACTATAACGCATGGGTGGTGGTGCAAGGATTTCAGGACAATGAAATGCCTGTAATGCTTAGGACTTTAGTAGAGTGGGATAAGCAGGTTGATATTTCACGCCTGTTGATTGATCCAAACATCTTTAAACAGTATCAAATTACCGAGGTTCCTAGTCTGATATTAACCACTGATCCATATCCTTGTGATAATCAAAAATGTATTGCACAAAGTTTTGATAAAATATTGGGAAGTGTTCGGCTTGATCATGCTTTAAAAATGATGGCTGAACGTGGTGATTTGGAGATTGAGGCGAAAGCATGGAAGATAAAGCAATGAGCGAGTCAGCGCACGCAACATTCTTTGGAATTTTTGCAATGATATTGTTTCTTTTTAGTCATACATTATTAGCGGAAACAAAATTTTATGAAGATCGCGGGCAAGGCTGGCATTGGTATGAGAAATTAATTAAGTCTGAACAACCAATGAATGCGAAAAATACATCACAAGTGACTTCTGAGCAAGCATTAGATGAGTTAAATACACTACAAAAAGAATTGGAAGGTGCTAAAGCTTTGGCGGTTATGTATCCTACAACTCATCATATTGAACAATATATTCGTTTACATAATACTGTGCTTGAGAAAGCAAGTTTATTTTCAAGCCAATGGCAACAGGTGATTTGGCAAACTCCTGAGCTTGATTTTTCAATTGATAAACCTACCGATAATTCTGCAAGACATTTATATTATGATTTAGAAAAAACAGTTGATAATCGAGTAATACAATCATTTGTTGATGAATATGGTCTCTTTTTCTTTTTTAGAGGTTCTTGCCCTTATTGTCATGAGTTTGCTCCTGTTTTAAAAAACTTAGAAACCCAATATGGTATTACAGTAATGGCTATTTCATTAGATGGTGGCACCTTGCCTGAATATATGAATGCTGTAGGTGATAATGGCCTTGCACAACAATTAGGTGTTGAAGTAGTACCCGCATTATATGCATTACATCCACAATCACAACAAGTAATACCGCTTAGCTTCGGTTTTGTCAGTGAAGCGGAATTGATGCGACGCATTAGCACGTTAGCGGCAGCACAAGGAAGTACCCCATGAAACGTTTTATTTTATTAGCAAGTTTATGCATCTCGTTTTGTGTTCAAGCTGATATCAGCGAGGATATGACAAATTTTTTTAATGATATGGGCTTTCAGTCGAATGTTACAGGTGCAGGTGCTTATCAAGGACAGACCGCAGGACTTTACACGGGTGGGCAATTGTTTGCTCGCCAAGAAGTACGACAAATGAATTTAGGCTCTATTCAATTCCCTAGTTATCGTGGCGGTTGCGGTGGTATTGATATGTTTATGGGCGGTTTTAGTTTTATTAATTCCGATGAATTGGTAAATATGTTTGAAGCTATTGGTAATAATGCGCTAGGTTTTACGTGGCTGTTAGCTATGGATACACTTTCACCCTCGATTAACAATGCGACACAAACAATGCAAAATTTAGCGAATGAAGTGAATGGCTTTAATATTAATTCATGTGAATTAGCCGCGAGTATAGTCGGTGGTGTATGGCCAAAAACAGATGAAGCGCAAAAACAAGTTTGCGCTAATATCGCAGCAAGCAGTGGTAAATATTCAGATTGGGCAGCAGCACGGCAAGCTTGTGGCGCAGAAGGTGAGCGTGCCCAAATCTTGAAAGATCATCTAAACGGTGAATATAAAGAGTTAATTTTGCATGATACGAATCTAGCTTGGCAATCAATTCAAAAAAATGATTTTTTAAAACAGGATGCACAGCTTGCTGAATTATTTATGTCAATGACCGGCACTATTATTATAGATGTCCCTCAAAATGATCATACAGCACCGAAATATCAATATTTTTATCCTTTGATTGAGCGTAGCGGGGTGATTTCAGCTTTACTTTACGGTGGTGATGCTACGTTATATCAATGTCAAGATCGTGAAGCTTGTTTAAACGTTAATGAAAGTACTGTTGCAATTGCAGAAAGTAGTGGCTTTGTGAAGCAAGTTCAAGAAATACTCGATGAAATTACTCAGAAAATTATTATAGATACAGAATTAACTGATGCGGAAATTTCATTTTTGGGAAGTACGAGTCTTCCCATTTATAAAATGCTTAACGTTGAGGCAGCTTATTCAACAGCAGGTAGTTTATTGAATTTACATAGTTATGCTGAAATGATTGCACTTGATATTTTGTATCAATATTTAAATGAAACATTGGAAGTAATGTTAACCAGCAGTCAATATTTACATATGAGCGATGAGCTGGTTCAACCCTACAAAGAGGGCATTCGCGAAGCTAAGCAAAGTCTTTATCAATTGCAAAGCGTTAGTCAATCGCATGTGATGGAGTCAATCGATCTAATTCAGCGGACGAAAGCCTTAGAACAAGAACTTGCAGGTAAATTATCATCTCATTTGATATTAGTGCTCGGTTGGGGGCATGGAGTACGCTAATGTATGAACTGATTACCTATGGTGCTGGCGATAAATTTTGGGAATTTTTTAATGGACTAGCCGCAGTTGTTGGAGACAGCAGCTATATTAGCATTGTTCAGATTGCTGTACTTTTTGCATTTGCAATGGGGATTTTTCAAGCTGCATTTAATATTCAGCTTCGTCCTATTTTGCATTGGTTTTTCGCTTTCTTTTTAACATTTAATATTATGCTTGTTCCCAAAGTAGATTTACTTATTACTGACCGTGCTATGAATGATCGACAATATGTCGTTGCTAATACACCTTTCGGCATAGCACTTTTTGTCGATACTTTTAGTAAAATAGGCGATAAATTAACACGATTAACTGAAACAGTATTTACGTTACCAGATGATTTGAAATATCATCAATCTGGTACACTCATGGCAGCAAGCCTTATCGAAACTGCAAGTCGATTCCAAGTAACAAGTCCGCATATGGCACAAAATCTAGATAGTTTTATGCAGCAATGTGTGCAATACGACATTCTATTAAATAAATATACATTAGATGATGTATTCAATGAGGGCGATTTATGGCAGTTTTTTAAAGAAACTGCATCGCCTGCAAGAGCATTTTTATATAACGATGATATTAGCACCTGTAAAAGTGGTGCTGAAAAATTAAGTGATGATTGGACAGCTGAAATTGAACGTGCTGAACTAATTTACGGACAACGTTTTTTTGGTGATACTCTTGATCCCAAAGCATCGTTATTAAAATATCTACCTGTTAGTTATCAGTACATGGGTAATTTGTCGAGCACTGCCGCTGATATCATGCAGCAAAATATGGTAATCAATGCTTTCCATGATGCAGTACTCAATCAAGGTGCGCAAACTGGCGCTTCAGCAGCAGTAGAGAGTTATGCATCTGCGCGTGCATTGCAACAACAGCGCGCTGCTTATGGTATTAGTGGTAGACTTGCCACTCATACATTGCCATTACTTAAAAGTGTAATTGAGGTTCTGGTATATGGCTGCTTTCTACTTGTTGTTCCAATTATGTTACTGCCAAATAGTTGGTCAATTATTAAAAACTATATTTTAACGCTGTTTTGGGTACAATCCTGGGGGCCGCTGTATGCAGTCCTTAATCTCTTTTTAAACCTTGAAACTAGGCGCTCACTGATAGGCTTAATAGAATCACCGGTTTTAGAACTTTCGGCAATCACTATTGCTAATCTTCCAGGTGTAGAACAAGTGGCAAGCGATCGCGCTTTAATGGCAGCTTATTTGTCTATGTTTGTTCCGGTTATATCTTTTAGCTTGATTATGACAGGTAAGGCATATTTTCCATTACTTGCTACACAAATTGCTGGGGCAACGCAATCAGCTGCTAATACCGGTGCGGAAGAGGCTACCAGTGGCAATTACAATCTTGGCAACCTTTCACTTTATAATGACAATGCTTACAATGCTTCTGCATATCATACTAATAGAAATCTGTCCTATAGTGCTGGAATGTTATCGATGCAAACATCGCAGGGTGGACAACAGGTATTAAGCCCAGATACGGAAATGCTCATTGATAATACGCAATCGATTTCAAAATTGAATACAAGTATGAACTTAGGGCATCGTATCAGTGATTCATTGTCTCAAAGCTATGAAGAAACACTAACACATGCACAAAATCAAATGACGAGTGCTTATAAATCTATGTCGCAAGCGGCGCATCAAGCTTATGAAATTGGTGAATCACATGCAAGAATTCAGCAGCAGGATGCTACATGGAGTCGCAGCGAGTCAAGTAGTATTAATCAATCAGCAATTGATTTCAAAAATCAGACTGATTCGTTAATGTCTGCTCATGGCTGGACTTATGATGAAGCAATGAATGCACAAGTTGGCGCTTCACTTGGGCTTAACAAAGGGCCAATTCATCTAGGTTTAAGTGGCAATAAAACATTTGCAGATAGTGAACGAGAAAACTGGGATATTGCTAGTCAAAGCGTGGAACAACAAACTATACAAAACCAAATTGAAACAGCTTTACGTGGGGATCATACAGACAGTGAACGGCATACTGATGAAGCATCCTCGCGAAGTAGTGAGAGTGAACGTACAAGTTTTGATGAGGCTATGGGGTACCGCGATGAAGCTGCTAATTCATTATCAAAAGCGCAAAGTATACGCGAAGCTATGACAACTGTTATAGAGGAATCGGCATCACTTAATAGCCGTGCGGATCAGCTAGCGGTTGAGGCCATTTCTCAAGAAATTAATCATGATACAGGTAAAGCTTATACAGCGGCAGATATAGCGAAGATAGACGCGCGCGACCCGCAACGTATGAAAGCTTTAACAGAGAAGGTTGTCAAAAATTTGGCAGAGACTTTTATAAAAAATCCTGACGCAAATAAAGCAACTCTGGATAAAGGCTATAACGAAAATAAGGAACATTTAAACGAAACAGCTCAAAAACAAGCGAAAAGCCTGCAAAAAGATAAAAAAGACCAACTTTCTGAGGAAAAAGGACTTGAAAACAGTGATAATAACCCGTTAAGCTATAAGCCTAGCGAAGCTGCTAAAATACAATTAGAGGATGTTAATGCTAGGATTAAAATCAAAGAGGGAGAGCTTGCCTCAAAACGTGAACAGCAAGAGGAAAAAGTTAGCCAGCGGCATCGCTATATAACTGATGAAAAAGAGTCGTAAAGATTCGAGGAGCTAGACAATGATAAACAGTAACCCAAGTTTTAAAAAGAAAAGCCTGTCATTTGGGGAAAGTATTGTTAATTTAATTATTACTTGTGTTCATAATAAAATTTTCCCCACCATTGTAGTGGTGCTTGCCATTGCAATTACATATCCATTTGTTCTTATTGGCCCAGGTACTTTCTTGATGAAGTTGTTTTTTGTAGTACTTTCTATCCCAGCTTTTATTGCGTTTGCATTATATATCTATGGTCTATGTGATCTAGCCCCAAATTTTCATGAGTTATATAAGCGGTTTAAGCGCGAGTTTTCGCCTGAGAAGAATCGTGATATATGAAAAAGTATATGGCCTTTTGTTTCTTTTAAACAATAAACCAAATAAAATAATGCACCTTCTATTATACATTTTTTTGACAGGAGAATATTAATATCCTAATGGAGCATATTGAAGTAACACAGCGATTTGAAGAAAATGTAGCATCAAATATATAAAAGAAAATAGAATAACGAGTGTAGTCAAGATAAAATGAATGAGTTGAGAGAGCAAATAATTGATTCTTACAAAAATGGTAATTTTCTACAAGCCATTTGTCAACTATCCCAAGGATTTTATGATGTTCATAATGAATTTACGCAGCAATTAATTCAGCTCAATAACGAGGGGACAATTAACGTTATTGCAGAGTTTCAAAAATTGTTTAATACACCAGATACTCAAATGGACTTTTTTTCAATCAAATACATTTTAGAAAAATCTTTACCTGAACTCAATAGTGCTATTGAAGATGTAATGAATTGTATATTGCATTATACTACAGAATCAAAAAATGATATGACCTTTGGTATCTTATTTGAGGTTTTTATGAATTTTTGCTTAAAGGATCCAGAGAGACCATTTGAATCCTTGAGTTTAATTAAAGGTAATCTTGAGAAATGGGCAAAATTTATCCCAGCTACAATAGTGGCTGGATCTAAAATTGACATAGAAACTTATCTTAATGAAGTTATATTATTCACACAACATCCAGATGTTGAGATCAGAAAAAACTCGATACTTGCGATCGGTCTTATTGATCATGGCAATTTAGAATCTCTTTTAGTTAAATCTTTAAGTATCTTAGAGAGTTCTGCAGAAAATGAAGATAATGATGATTTATTGAGCATTATCATCAGATCTTCTTTTTCATTATATAAAAATAATAATTTATTTTTAGAAAAAACTAATTCGATAATTGAGAAGTGTGTATTGAAAGGTGGCGATTACTGTGTGCGTGCTGTTGCAGAAATTTTAGGATGTCCAAAAACTAATATTTCAATTACTTGGCTCGAGTTAATGTTATCGCAGTTAACTCGTGAAAATTCATTAAACAAAAGCGTCATTGATAATATAGACATCAGCGTGGTTAAACTGATTAAGTCATATCCACCGAAAGACACCATTTCTTTTATTGAAAAATTATTTATTCAGACTAATGATGGGTTATCAATTGCGGATTTTAGTCGAGCCAAACATGAGTTGATTCTGCATCCCGATCTGCTTAATAAAACTGTAACAAGGTGGTTTTTAAGTAACGAACCTCGTTTGCATCGCTGTGCTAAAGATATTATGAAAGAAACAAACCACGAATATTCCTTAAAAATAGATAAAGAGGAGTTATCTAATTTTGGACAAGGTAATTGTGTTTTTTTAGCTAAAAAAGTCGTTGGGTATTTATTTCATTCGAGGCCAATGATAGTTGCGAATATACTGTTTTCTCTTTTAGAACATTGCGAACAACAATCTCATGAAGAGATTCTAGATATTTTGTTTTATTTTCTCATCTTGGGTTATCCAAAAAAAATGCGCCTCTTGCTAGAGAAAAATATTTCCATGAAGAATGATGAGGCATCTATTAATTTACTTGAAAAATTAGATCTCTATGAAGATGTTTTGAAGCGTGTAGGAATAATCCCAGAGCTACACCCATCGCAAAATCAACGGGAGGCATATTATAGACTCCGTGAAGAACAAATGATGCGTGATTTGAAAAAATACGAAAGCCAATCACCTATACTTTCTTCCATTCCTAAAGCTGTTTTTCTTTATGGAAACAGATGCGTAATTTATACCGATTTAGGTGAAAATAAATATGATCGTAGAGAAATACACATGAATAACGTGACATCAGCAATTGAATATCCGAGCCAACTATATTTGAAACCAGCTTGGCTAAACTACATGATACGGTATTATAGAGCGGAAAAAAATGAAATTAATAATTAAGCAATATCTTTCCTCTTTAAAAGAACGAGGTGAATTAGATTCAATTTTGCCTGACTTGTTAAGTCAAATGGGGATGCATTTGTTTTCTAGCCCTAGCATAGGACCTCGACAATATGGTGTAGACGTGGGAGCTGTAAAAGGGATGAAACCTGGGGAAAAAACAGTATATCTACTTTCAATTAAAGGCGGTGATCTAGACAGAAGATCGTGGGATGGAAATTCCGATCAATCATTACGCCCATCACTTCATCAGATATGTGATGTATATATTAAAAATATATTGCCTTCAGAATACAAAAACGAAAAAATAGTGATATGCATTTGTTTAGGTGGTGAAATTAAAGAAGTAATCCGTGAGTCTGTAACGAGTCATAATAAAGATATTGAAACGTCTATGAGAACGGTTGAGATTTGGGATGGAGATAAAATCGCTGGCCTTATATTGAAATATTTTTTACGTGAAGAACTTGTTACAAAAAAGATACAATCAAGTCTGCGGAAATCATTGGCTTTGCTCGAACAACCTGATTCATCGTATAAGCATTTTGCAAATTTATTAAAAGCTATACTTAACAATGGTACCTCTAAGAAAGAAGATAAATTAAAAAATATTAGGCAAATAAACGTCTGTTTATGGGTAATATTTTCATGGGCGCGTGATAATGGTAATTTAGAAGCAGCATATTTATCTTCTGAATTAGCGCTGCTTTATGCTTGGGAAATAGCAAAGGTCTTCATAAAGAAAAAAGGAATAATTGCTGCAAAAATAAACGAAGCGTTTTACTCTGTTTTTGAAACTTATAGTAAAATATGCTCAGATTTCCTGGGTAAAATCATTCCACACGCTGCACAGCAACATGCTATTTCTTCTGCAGTGTTAGCTTCATCTCCGATAGACATTAATTTAAAATTATTTGACATTCTTGGGCGACTGGCTATTTACGGCCACTGGATCCATTGGGAACTAGCTAAACATGAAGATGATAAAAAAGAACACCTAGCTTCAAAAATGGAAAACATAATTTTGACAATAATTAATCTAATAAAAAACAACCCCGTTTTATTGTCACCAATAAAAGATGAGCAGTGCATAGATATCTTTTTGGCTTGTTTGCTTATGATAAAGAGCCAAGAGAATCATAGTATGATAATAAAAGAATGGCTTCAAGAAATCGTTAATTTTTCATCTTTTGCTTTTGAAATGCACGGACAATACCCATGTATACTCACAAACTACGCTGAGCTTATTCGGCATCCTACGTTTTTAGATGAAAATTACCGCAAAGAAGTAACTGCTGGTAGTGTCCTTTATCCAGTCATCATGATCTTTGCTGCTATGTTAAATGATGATGGTTTATATCAAAATATACAAAGTATCAAAAATAACCTCCTTAAGCATTGCAATTTCCAAGTCTGGTATCCGAATGAAAATTCTGAAGAAAATTTTTACTTAAATGAAAAAACACATGGTACGGCGCTTTGTCATATAAGAATTGAGCAGTCTGCAAAGGAATTATTAACACAATTATTTGCTGAGTCCAAGCAATCTAATAGTTTTAAAAATCTATCAGCTGCCAAGAGTGGCTTGGATCCTCTCATATTGGTCGCATGCCGCCATTATCGATTGCCTATCCCGATTGATTTTTTAGAATTAAATAGAGGTGATTAATTTAAAAATCACGGTTCTTTGCAGATTTAATATTATAAATTTTTAACGTATTCACTTACTTGATCATGAAATTTAGTAATCAAATGTACTGGGATTATAATGCCGAGACTTTCTGTTTCATCGGAACTTACGCTGGAGGGAACTCCAAGCATACAGCCATATTTATCTACAGCTAGACCTCCTGAATTTCCGCTACTTACTTTTGCAGAGGTCATGATTAACCAATCACCTGTAAAGTTACTTACAATGCCATCAGTTATTGTAAGTGAATAGCCTCCACTGATATCTGGGTATCCAAAAATACGCACGGATTCGCCAAGTTGTACATTTTCGTCTCTGCATCTTTCTGTATCATCGAATGTTGGGAAAATTCTTGGATAAACTCCAAGATCTTTTTGATCTTCTTCGTCGTGAAAAGGTGCATAAATTTGCAAATATGCTAGATCATATTTATCGCTTAATTCGGGGATGATAATTGGATGAGCCAAATAAACACCATTTGGTAATCCAGTTTCGGGATTAGGCAATATGACCATACACCCAAACTCATCAACCTGAAGATGTTCTTCATCTTGGGGAATAATATGCGAATTTGTTAAAATGAGGCCATCTTCCGTAATAATCGTTCCTGACCCGCCACCATGTTCTTCATCAGATTTTGTACTTGGGCAAAATATGCTTACTACTGATTCTGCAATTTCTTTTTGTAAAGATGGTGATAATATCACTTGATCGTTAATGGCATCGCTATCATTTCCAATATTATAAAGGATGATGAGGATGAAAAGGATAAACGCTACAATTCCAGCAATAACCTTAATAAAAGTTTTAAATAAATTTGAATTATTTTTTAATTTTTTCTCATCTTGTAATGAGGCTGGCTGAGAATCTTTTTGCAATCGTAATATTCTTTTTCTTTCGTTTTCAACTTTTAATGCTTTCCAAAAATATGGCATAACAATAAGCCACCAGATAATTGGCATAAATTTATTACCACTTCCGCTTTGAATAACTTCGTTTAGCTGAAACCCTTGTGAACAAGTCCATATTAGCATGAGTAAAATAATTGCCCATCGATGTCCCCTATAAATAAAGAAGCAGAGTGGAACATAAATTATCATTTCAATAATTACATTTGAAAGAGTAACGAATGATGTAAACAAACTAAAGATAAGTCCAAGAGTCATAAATGCGGACATTATTAAAACAGAAATACCTCGGTATGATTCCGTGATTTTTAAAGTATTATAATTATCGCACTGTTTCTTTAAATCAGATTCTTCAATTGCCCAAGACCAACTACTAAGGTTCATATTTTTATCGCTTCAAATATTTATTGATACATTGTGAAAATGAACGATTATATCATCTAAGAACGTAAAGATCACATTTATTTATCATATAACTAACTATATGTTTAGGCTTGATTTTGAAGTCATTTAATTAGGCGGTGGAAGTAAATCACTTTCTATTCTATTAAATAGTTATATAGAATGCTTTTGTACTAATCGAAGTAAAGCCTAGATTGATACCAGGAAAGCCCAGCCGGTTAGTTAAATCTGCTTTAAACGATTCTCAATTTGCTCCAGAAGCCAACTCCCATCAACGTTGCTTATCAGCTTTTGTGCTTTTGCGCTGAAAATGTATGGTATATTTGATTAGGCTCCAGATTTTATGAGTTTTATAACTGATTTAAACGAGAATATTTATTCAAAAACACAAATATAACCATTAACTATGAGGAGTTGAAAGACTAATATGGCTTCTGTAGTATCAGAATTACAAAGCGATTGCTTAGATAAAGATAAAGCGGTAATAGATATACTACGTAAAGCATTCCTTGTTGCTAAAAAACTTGAATTAATTGAATTTGAATCTTGGATAAGTCATGAATTAGATGGATATCCAGAAGCTGTGCCTATACCACCTTACCGAGAAACGATTTGCGAATTAATGGCAAATAACCCTTACGTGGGGCTGATTCCTTATTATATTCCAGACAAAGAATTTGACCATAAGGTGCGCAAAAGACATATCACATCGCCCATTTCTGAGATTGAGCAATTAAGCCAGTACGATCCTAAAAAAGGTAATTTGCGCATCCCTTTATCTGGAGAGGAAGTTATAAGATTGCAAAAGTTTGGAGATTGCAGTTTTGAGATCTGTGCGTTTATTCCCATTACAGTAATGAATAAGATTTGTTCAGCGGTCAGAAATACATTATTAAGCTGGGCGATCAATTTAGAGAAACAAGGCATTTTACGCAATGATCTAATATTTACTCCTGAAGAGAAGAACAAAGCAATGAATCAGACGATATATATACATTTCGGAAATTTTCAAGGTGTTTTAGGAAACATAGAAGATAGCACGGTTCACCAGCATTTAACTTTTTCTATAACGAAAGGTGACCAAGAAGAATTAACACAAACGCTCATAAAATATGGGGTAGAGCCTGCGGATATTATTGAGCTTATCCAAGCGATAAAACTTGATTCAAGCTCTAATGACGACAAGAAAACTCAGATTGGTTCGAGCGTAAGCAATTGGATAGAAACGATGATTGCTAAAGCTGCTAATGGAGCTTGGAATGTTTCAGTAACCGTTGCAACTAATTTGTTAACGACTGTATTGTCAAAATATTATGGAATAGATTTATAGCCGATAAATAATGGATTATAATAACTTAACTTTTTATAGGATCTCTTAAATGAATATGAAGGAGATTATAGCTAAAGCTGAAGAGTCACAATTTTTTGAATTGCCTATTTCATACGTTCAAGAAAATAAGGACAAAATCAGCGTTGATTCAAAAGTTGATCTTGATGATCAGCAGAATAGCAGCACTCATGTTTTAGTAAATATTTTTATTAAAAAATTAAATGATATTAATTTGTCTTTTAAAGGTGAGGATGCAGAGCTTCGTGATACTCAAAGAAAATTAAGTGATAATTTTTCAGTGCTGTTAAATGAGCTTGGTGAAAGAGGACTTTTATCAAATAATTTGAATGTAAATAAAAAAAGACCATTAGACCTGCTGCGCGAAGCTCAAATAAATTTCAAATTACTTTGCGCTATAGATAGAAGAAGAGATATGGAGCAACAGCTGCTTCCGATTTTTGAAAAATATGGACTTCTGTACCCAGGTAGAAAATATGTTCCTTCACTGTCCTTGTATCGCAGCACAAAAAATCCTGATAAACCCTGGAGAAACTGTGAGATACCAGATATGTCAGAGCAGTTGAATAAAGAAGATGGTGCCAATCTAACTTTGCATCAACGGCAGTTAATTTATGAAAATTATTTAATGCAAAGCCCTGGGTATGCTAGATATGATAAAAATCCTGTACTAAATTTAGTAATTGCTAACATTGGATTTGTCCTTTCAGATAAATCTAAAACTGACCCGATGCGTAAACCAGTATTTGTTACCCTACCCATAAAGCGCAAAGGGTTTATTGTTTGTGCTGAAAAGTCAAAAAATGGTACTCATTCCGAAGATGGATTAATTGATTATTTTAACTCGGAAGAATTTTTTTCTGAAATAATATCTGAGTTAAAGAATAATTTTATAGAGATACCGGATCGAAAGATTCATTTATTAATTTTAGATATCCATTCAACCGGTGAAATTTGCATTGGTTGTCAAAATAAATTGTACAAATTACAGACTGATTTTCATGAAGATAGTTTTTTAGAGAGATTTAAAAAATTTGCAGAAACTAAAGGGTATATTTTCTCCAAAAAAAATCAACTACAGATAGTAGTGCGAGCTAGTGGTTTAGGGCATCCAGGAGAATGGAACCATACGATTGATCCCAATATTCCAGATGCAACTGTTTGGGGTGAAGTTCATGGAGATGTTAGACAATATGCTCCAGGCATAATGTTACATTTGCCACCGAATTACACAAAGAGGCTGTGCACTACAAAGCACTCTAGCGGGGAACGAGTTTTACCGAATTACAAAAGCGATATAAGAGAAAGCTATGAAAATGAAGTAAGCTCAAATTCCACCAGCAGTGGTTCAAAAAAAAGAACACATGAAGAGTCAGAATCTTATGACGGTAAGGTTGAGCGTATTATGGATGGTTGTATCACCCGTAAAAAAGTCACTGTGTCCTATCAAACTGCTTTTGCCAATACAAATAGTAAAGCTAAGAGTATACAAATAAACTCTTCTTCAGAATTTCCTGTGGAAATCTCAACGAAAGATAATCCTGAATTATTTAGAAAAACTGTCATTTTATAAAGTGCCCGTGAAAAAGTTTTTTCAAGCTTTAAATTAGATGGGCACATTAAATAATTCTTTTATTTCATCCGAAAAACCCATAAAGTCTGCGTAGGGAAATCCGGCCCCACATCATAAGTTTTTTGATCATGTGGAATCTTAAGTCCTTGATCAATACTTGTAAAATCATCATTGTTTAAATAATCCACGTAAAAATTTAAACCAGGCGGAGTTGTATTGGTAAAATTTTGTGGTCTGATACCGATATTGGCCAATATATCAAAAGTAGCAACTAAAAATTTATACAGACGTGTTTGATCTTGAGGATAAGGGTTAGATAAATAACCATGCTCAACAACTAAAGCGATTCCTTTATGATCATTGCAATGATTAAGAGTAGTTATAAAATTCTTCCATCTTTCTTTGACTTCAACATGATGTAAAACCCATCGCGCAATGATGACATCATATTTTGTACCACCTTCTGTATCTAACTCCTGTTGACTTACAGCAATTATTTCTTTATCAGAAAGATCGGCATAAGGATCGTAGCCAAATATTTGAACTGTTTTAGCTATTTTTTTATCAAGCAAGTATTGGCGAACAATTTTTTCATAATACCCAGTACCTAATCCAAATCCCAATAGATTTATGCTTTCTTTGGGTTCAAGTTTATCTAATTCAGCAAGCACTGCTTGGTGAGATATATCATCGTGTGCTTCAAAAGATTGTAGTACTTTGTTTTTATCTAGAGAGATATTTTTCTCAAAACAAAAAGCAATGAAATCAGCACTTAAAACATCAATTTCTATTTTTTCCTGAATATATTGTATGACCACATCTTCTCTAGCATTCACGTAATCACTTAACCAGTGTACAAAAAGCTCATGTAAGTATTCGCCTAAAACATAAGGTGCATGATCTTTTAGCACTTTATCAAGCAAACCTTTATTTTTTAACCAAACTAAATCCCGAGGAGAACAGTCACTTTTCTTTAAGGCATGATATAACGCAAGCATGGAGACCTCTATTATTAACTTATTCTAAAGCTTATTATTATATCGAGTATGTTTATCCTGTATATCGGGAAAACCCCTATATTGTTCTTAGGCTATTTTTAGTATTAACCAGCAGCATAGGTTTTATAGTTGGCAATCTCTAGATCGGTTTCATAGACACGAAGCTCTCTAAGGCAGTTTTGTAGCGCATCTTCTTCCCGCCTTAATTTGTCTTGTAGCTCGGTAATATTGTTTAAATAGTTATCGATAGTTTTTTCTAGTTTTTGTATGTAGATTTGTTGGTTCATAACAGCTCCTTCAAGATAAAAGTTCAAGTAGCTTAATTAAAGCTTATTGAGTTATACTACGGTAGTATTGAATTAGGTGCTGAAATCCATCACCTAACTCATGCAGTTAGATAGTTATCCAATAATGGTGTTTAAATAGAGGATGATTGCTATGAATTCTGTTGAGCCTACAAGGGCAGCATGGGTTACATGTATTATGGCCACATTATTCCCGTTTTATTCTTTTTTTCAAATGAATATGTTTAATGTGATTGGCCCAATCCTTCAAGAAGAAGATCATTTAACGCTTTTTCAGGTGGGGTTATTGTCCGCGAGCTACCTATATGCTCAGGCCGCTTGTTTAATTATGGCAGGGATTTTTTTAGACAGATTCCCCATTAAGCGCTTAATCATGATGTCAATGATTCTATTGGCAACAGGAACATTGGTATTTACAGTCAGTGATTCTGTTTTTGTTTTATTTTTAGCACGAATTGTCACTGGCATAGCTCATGCTTTTGCAATATTAGGCTGCTTCCAAATGATAGCACGGTGGTTTCCTGCAGATAAGAATTCATTTTTGATGGGCATAGTGATGACCATTGCATTACTCGGTGGCTTATTTTCGCAAGCACCATTTTTATTATTAGTTAATGCCTTTGGCATGCATTACGCTATGTTGATTAATGTGGTTGTTGGGTACCTCATTGTTATTATTTTATTTGTTAGCCTGAGGGAACCACCACAATTAGCGCTAGGCTCCAAAAATATACCAAAGAACATGTCAATTTTTTATGAGTTAAAAATGGTTATAGCCAATGGGCAAAATTGGTTATGTGGTTTTTACGCAAGTTGTATGAGTTTTCCGATGCTAGTATTAGGTGCTGCTTGGGGAGTTGCGTATTTAGTACATGCAAATCAAATTTCTGATTTAGAGGCCGCGTTTGTAACGCTGATGATTTTTGTTGGAATGATAGTAGGTACACCATTGGCAGGTATTATTGCTGATTTTTCTCAATATAAAAACATGGTACTTGTTGCAAGTCCAGCGATTCTGGCGTTTATGTTTCTGGTGATTATCCTATTTACACATTTGCCACTTTCTATCTTGTTGGCATTATTTTTTATCATTGGATTATTATCAGGGCCACAGGTATTGGTTTATCCAATGATTGCAAGCAATAATAAAAAAAATATTGTTGGATTAGCGCTTGGCTTTTCGTCAACCATCATCATGCTAGGCGGAGTCTTGGCACAAACCATTATCAGTGGTGTAGCTGTTTCACAAGGTTTTAACATAGCTATTTTTATATTACCTATTACTTTGATATTGTGCTTTATTGTAGCTTTAAAAATAAAACAAAAAGGGTACTAACATGTTACAAGCTTTAACTTGGCAAGATGTGCGTGACGAAGTAAAAGCCGTTAACTTAGAGTTATTTAATAGTATTGAATCTATTAGTCCTGATGATTCTTTTGTTTTATACAAGGTCAAATATCGTTTTGGCGATTTGATTATTAACCGTGGTGTTATGCAAATACCCTCTGGCACGAGTGAGCATCTGATACCGTTTCATGAGGCACAGATCAGCGCCAAGGATAGAGAAAATTTATCTTATAGTCCTATTCCCGCACACTTAATTGTTAAAAACTCATGCGAAGTATTTGTAACAAATCATGAACGCATTATTCCCATGCATTTTGCTAAGACGGGTAGTGTTATCGGTTTATTTGAGACGCTTGATTATATTACAAATACACAAAGCGCTCCGCTATGGGATGTTAGTGCCGGTGCGCGCTCTATTTTTATGTTGCCACATATTACGGAAAAGCAGGGCATTAATCGACTCATGAAAACCTATCGTTTGCCACATAACATACAATTAAAAAATTTAAGTGATCAATGGGGAATGTTTAAACGTATCTTGGAAAAAGAAAATACGAGTGATCCTTGGTGCTGTGAAATACTCTTTTTTTCTAAAAAATGGTTTGAGCTTGAAGATGATCTTGAGTGGTCTGCATTTTATCGTTATATTTTCAAGCAAGGCTGGCAACGTATTCAATATACTTTTAATCAGATTGAGCGGGCATTTGTTTGGCAAGCCATTATTGAAGTAGTTGAAAAACGTAATTTAAAGCCAAGGCATTATATTGCTGATACTGTTAAACATCTATTTGCGATTGCCACAAATCGTTATCCTGGATTTGTTCCAATTGATTTTGAACAAGATACCGCACCTATTAAGCTACTCCAAGATATTTTTATCGATGTTTATGGTTTGAAAAATTATTATCCCACATTTATGGGGTCACGTACCTTGGACCAGATGGATAAGCAACCGGTATATTATTCTTTGAATTTACCTACCTTGGTTGAAGGTATACCGCCCTTAGAGAAAAGGGCTAATCGGATTATGGTTGATTTGCGTGAGATCAAACTATTAATAGATACATTTAAAGAGCGTTCTTCTTTTCTTGAGCAACACCATATGTTTAAAAATATAAATTTTAATTATTTTCATACAGAAAAAGATATGTATGGTGAAGTTCATTCAAGCCAGGATATTGTCACAGAAGATTCGAGATTTTTATATAAAGATCTACCATTTTGTGTGCATAGTCATTTCTGGCGTGGTTGCATTAAAATTAGTGATTATTAAAGTTTTGCGTATGCTTTTGATTTTGAGGCGCAAGGAAGTGAAGAAAAAGGATTATGAGAGTTTGCTGGTGATGGAGTCCCTGCACTATGTTGGGCTATCCATTGAGTGTCATTAAATTGAGATATGGGTAATTGTTGTATTTGTGGATCATTCTTAAATTCATTTAATGATGTTTGCCAGATATTGACTACGTATCGTTGAGTGTCTGGATCTAACATAATATTTGCAGAAGAAGTATTTACGTTATTTAGCGGCAATTTTATCGCTTGTAAAATCCCACCCAATAACAATCCACGTGTCAGTGAAAATTTCTCTTCTTCATCAGGTGTTTGGGCACGATCAAAATTAATAGGAAATCCACCTTTTTTAATAAAGATCCGGTTACCCTTATCAGTTTTTATTGCTATATCTCCTAACGTATCTACCTCAATTGCAGCGCTTCCCCCTGCATCAAGTAGTTTTTGAGCTTTTACTAATAAATCATGCATTTCTGTGTCGGCTGAAGACAAACTATAGAAAACTCTATCTTTTCCATTAATTTGTAATAAATTTATTTCTTTCGTAATATCTTGTCCGGCGCAACCAAAAATATAATGGGAATGAATCATTAAGTAACCTATATCAGGTGCTTTTAATAGTCTTCGGTCATTACCAGAAATATCATTCATGCTGTTAGGGTCGCGGTCATAGACTAATATTTTATAACCTGCAGCCAGAAAATACTGAACTAATGCTTTACCAATTGCACCATATCCAACCACACCAATTTGAGTAGTGTCTTTGTCTAAGTTATTAAGTATGGGTTTTATTCTGTTTACAGTAGCTTGTTGAATAAACACTGGCTCTAGTAATTGTTTGGCACCACTTTGGGCGACATTAATAATAGGGAATTGGGATTTTTGTTCAGTTTCGCTATACATCCCATTGCGTGTTTGTTCAACTGCCACTATATCAATATTTAAGGGCAATGCATTTTCAATGATGGCAGCACCATCGCTGATGATAATAATTTTTTTGATTACACTTTGTTTGGTTTTACAATGTTCTTGTACCATTTGCCATAATTTTTTAACATCTTGATTATGTACTTTCATATATTCACCTAGGCGCTCTGGCTTAGTGCCATTAATGATGTGCATGCCTATGGCTTTTAAATTATTTGCAACTTCAGGATCAGTGGAATAACATTTGCCAGCAAAAAACATGTTTTCAGGACGTGCCCCCAAGGCAGTTAGTGATACAAATAAACTACCAGTAGTTTTCAATAAATGTTGCACGCCAATAAACACCACGCCCCTCAGATCGGGGGCTTGTCTAGTTTCTTTCAAACGTGCAACCATTTTATCAAGTACGGGAAGATGTGGAAAATAAGTCTCTGGATGTATTCTGGTTCGCCAGCCGAGAGCATTATTACTTGTTAAAACTGGTGCTGAAGTAGCCATTGACTGCGGTAGCATAATAAGTCTCAATCCCAACAAATTTTAGTTATCTGGTTATATTCTACACTACTTAAGCGCAGAATTCTATTATTAATGTTAGCTTAAGTACTAATTTATGATTTCATCTCTTATACTCCATTTTACACCATTAAATTTAGGAGATGTGGGATAATTTTCCATCTGGCTCACAATTATGTTCCCTTTTGCTTAATATGGGGCAGGTTATTTGCTTACAATATGTTAATTGATAATAGTAATGATGAAGAAGGATAAATATATGATTAATTTATTTATTATTGATGATCACGAATTAGTGCGTATGGGATTAAGCCGCCTTTTGAGCGAGGTACAAGGATTTAAGGTTATAGCAGAAGCCAGTAGCGGCGAAGAAGCATTAGAATTATTATCTACATTAAAGCCAGATGTGATTATTATGGATGTTAAAATGCCAGGCATTGGCGGCTTGGAAGCAACTAATAAAATATTAAGTCGTTCACCTAAAGTTAAAATAATAATTATAAGTAGTTGTAGCGAAGAGCCTTTCCCCTCACGCCTTTTGGATGCAGGTGCGTCTGGATATTTAACAAAGGCTGTCGCCTTGGAAGAGGTTGTCGAAGCTATACGAACTGTATACGCCGGAAGACGTTATATATGTGCAGAGATTGCGCATCGAAAAGCATTGAAAAATTCTAATGATAAAAAAGATACACCTTTTATAGAATTATCTGAGCGTGAATTACAGGTCATGTTGATGATTACTAGTGGTCACAATGCGCACAGCATTGCTGATAAATTATTTTTGAGTCCTAAAACTGTTAATAGTTATCGGTATCGATTATTTGATAAATTGCAGGTGAGTTCCGATGTGGAATTAACTCTTTTGGCAATTCGGTATGGATTGGTGGACTTAGGCGCTAATGAGTAAATAAATAAAATTTAGCAAGAGAGCATTATTTAAATGCTTAACTTCAAAACGGTATTCTAATGTAATATTAATTTGCCAATCATATAACTTCTTTTGGTATTTCACTGTTGTAATTCGCTGCCTAATTTATCACTATCATCGCATGATTTAATGAGCTTTAATTGCATTCATTGATTCCATTCAAAAATGCATAAAGGAGCTTAGGCATTAAATCATGAAATTGAATAATTTTGAAATAATTACTTTAGATACGCGTGAGACTCGTTCACGTGTGGAAAATTATTTTAAATTGTTATCAGATGTTGAAAAGCAAAGAGCCGCTAGATTTGCCAATAATGAGCTAAGCCAAAGATTTATTTGTGCGCACGGCGCGTTGCGTGAAATATTATCTGATTATGTGGGGTTGCCGGCTGATCAATTAATTTTTAATCAAAATAAGTATGGAAAGCCGTATTTAATAATAGATGGTCAAGAAAGTTATCTCCAATTTAATATGTCGCATTCGGATCACATGTTAGCAATTATCATTTCTAATGATAAAGCAGTTGGTATTGATATTGAAGCTGTGCGCGAAAATCAAAATTTAGCAAAAGTTTCTAAGCAATACTTTTCTACATTAGAGTATCAACAATTCATTGCACTACCCAGTGCAGAACAAACTGCTGCTTTTTATCGTTACTGGACATGCAAAGAAGCTTTTATTAAAGCCATCGGACAAAGTTTGTCATATGGTTTAAAAAATATTAGTGTGCAGATGCATAGTGATAAGCCAGTTGCTTTATTGTATTTTGATAAGGACATTATGAATGATTGGAAGTTAGAGGTGATATCAGCGCCAAAAGGTTTCGCATTAGCAGTATGTAGTAGCAATATATAGTAAAAAAAGGATTCGCAAGTATGATTTTATGTAGCCGGTTGCTTAACTGCTTATGTTTTTTGTATAGCTTATTAATCTGTACAGTTATTAATTTAGTAATGGAGAGAAACAATGCATGATGACTTAGCTAACTCTCCTCAACAAAATAGACCTGAAATTGATCCAGACGTACCTCCTACAGTAAAAGCCGCTCTGTTGTGGTCTTTTTATAGAAATAAATTAGGATATACGTCTTCATTAATTATTTCAGTGGCGCAGGGAGGTGCTAATTTAATTGCTCCATATCTTTTTGTTCAAATGATTAATGAATTAGATAAGGAAGAAGATAGTAATGCCTTGCCATGGTTATTAGGACTAGTAGGTGCCTCAATTATAAGTAGAGGATTTTCTGCATGGCGAGAAGAAATTTTAACACCAATTGGTACCCAATTAGCACATCATTTAGCAAAAAAAGTATTAGGTACTTACTATTCACTGCCTATGCAACGTTTTGTTTCAGCTACCAGCAGCCCAACTGTTAATCATTTTGCGGTTGCTCATGAACGTGGATCACGTGCATATGTGAATACTCTACATGGGAAAATAATTCCAGCTGTTATTGAAATGATATCAGCAGGAATTTTTCTGTCAGCTCGATTTGGTGCGGCTGGAGAAATAGTAGGTGGTGCTTTAGTGGTGCACGCATTAAGCTTGATCATAGGCTCTCGACAAATAGTTGATGTACAAAATGGGTATATGGGTAACTTATATGCTGCTTTCGATCATATAGTCACCCAGATAGGACAATATGCAAATGTTAATATTTATAATGCGTCTCCACAAGAATTAGAAAGATTTTCTGCATTATTAGATAGACTCGATCAATCAGCTAATAAAAATATTTTAATGAAAAGCCGGGCACTCCTTTTGCAGTCTGGGGTGATCTATAGTGGTTCAGTGCTCGGTGTGGGGTTATTAGCGATTTATCAGCCAGAGAAACTTAGTGTTGAAGATTTATTGTGGGTATTAATATATTTAGCACAATTATCACCTAATTTTGAGAAGCTAAGCGATTCAATGAATACATTAGTTGCAGAGGGTCAATCTTTTGCAAAAATGATTGAACATTTAAATGAAGTTGATCGTTTTCAAGCTGCTTCGTTGCCTCCACTTGCTGTAAACAATACCAATGCTGCTATTGAGTTTAAAGATATTTGTTTTAGTTATGAAAATAAAGCTGAAGAAACTATAACAAATATTCTGCAAAATATTTCATTTTCAATCCCCCAAGGGAAGGTTTTAGTAATTACGGGCGAGAGTGGAGCTGGAAAATCATCAATATTCAATCTTTTACAAAAGTTTTATGCCCCAACGTCTGGAGCAATTACAATTGCAGGACAAGATATAGCTGATAGAAATACAGTAAGTGTAAGAGATGCTTTTGCAGTAGTACCTCAATTCTCCATTTTGCAAAATTGCTCAATACGTGAGAATGTTAAGTATGCTAATCCGCAAGCTACCATGCAAGAAATTGATGCGGCTATTAATCAGGCGGGTCTTGCGACAGCATTGCATCATCATCAAAATGAACCTATTGGGCAAGATGGATCAAAGCTTTCTGGCGGTCAGCGACAACGCCTCGCCTTGGCACGCGCTTATGTCAGAAAATCTCCTATTTTGATTCTCGATGAAGCTACTGCTGCATTAGATTATGCAACGGAAAAAAGCATACTAACTGAATTGGGTCGTTTAGTTAAAGAGAAAAATACAACTTCCATTATCATCACTCATCGCTTAGCAGCATTAGAATTTCTCCCCAATATTCATGAGATATTAGTGCTAAAAAATGGTCAAATTGTTGAGCAGGGAACTAAGGCTCAGCTAATGCAAAACAAAGATGGAATATTTTATAAACAAATGCTAGTGACACAAGCTGAACAAAGCTTAGCTGCGACTCTTGATGAAAAATCTGATCTTAAACCAAAGTATGTAAAAATGGAGAATACTGGCGGCAGTAGCAGTAGCAGTAGCAGTGGTCACGGTCTAGTTAATGAGGAAGAGGAAGAAAGAAAACGTTTAATTAGAAAATAATTATTAGCAATGGGACAACCATGAAATATCCAGTTGAATTGACAAAATATACTGCTGATCAATGTTATTCACAGTATGCCAGTGAAGATTTTAAAGTTTGGGAAAAAAGTTTTAATCAACAACTTCAATTATTGAATACTCATTCTGAATATATCGAGCCTACATATATTTCGGGTTTTCATAAACTCGGTTTTACTTCCGATAAAATACCAACAGTAGAAGATTTAAATTACTCTCTTCGTGAGTTGAATTGGTCCATAGTTTTTGTTGATCGTCATGTTCCAGCATTACCCTATATGCGTTTTATCGCGCGTGGAATTTTTCCTATAGCAAGAAATATTCGAAGTTTACAACAATTCAATAATTCACCAAGTCCAGACCTGATACATGATATATTTGGTCATTTGCCCATGTTATTTAGTGATAAATATCGTGAATTTCTTCTCGGTGTAACTGCACCCGTTGAAGAACTTAATCTTAAGCATGATTCTTTATTGTTCATTCATTTAAATCGTCTTTTTCTCTGGAGTATAGAGTTTGGATTGATAGGCACCCCTAAAGATCATAAATATTTTGGGGCGGGAATTTTATCCTCTCCAACTCAATTAAATAATATACGTCAAGGTAATATAAAGATAGAGCCTTATTCTTTAGAAGTTGCACAACATGCCATAAATTATGATGGCATCCAAGATAAATTATTTGCTGCTGAAGACTTTGAACAATTTAATGATATTCTTAACAAATTTCTAGGTGGAAATGCAAAGTTATATCAAGAATATATAAGTTCTGAATTATTGCGTACAGAAAAATTAGTCATTAATCATCAAAATAATAAGGTAATGTCATGAATATAATTGGTATTTCTGCTCATTTTCATGATTCTTCTTGTGCACTCATTCAGAATGGACAACTCGTATCCGCAGTTTCTGAAGAACGTTTTTCACGGTTTAAAAATGATTCTAGATTGCCCATTAGATCATTTCGATATTGCTTAGAAGCAGGAGGCATTGATATGACTGATATCGATGCTATTGCTTACTATGAAAATCCATATAAAAAATTGTCTAGACAACTTTCATCAAACTTTAATTTATCTTCAGATCAAGATCTCAATTGGATTGATTGCCATAAACCTTTTCGTGATATCAATGAAGTTCTAGGATATGAAGGTGAGATAAAATTTTATGATCATCATTTGTCACACGCAGCAGGAAGCTATCTATTCTCTGGTTTTAATGATGCTGCGATATTTACAGCAGATGGTGTTGGTGAATGGGCTACGACAACTTGTGGATTGGGCAAAGATGCGAAAATAGAGTTGCTATCTGAAGCATTATATCCTAACTCTATTGGTCTTCTGTATAGTACTTTAACTAATTATCTAGGTTTTAAGGTGCTTAGTGGTGAGTATAAGGTGATGGGGCTAGCTCCTTACGGTAAACCAGTATATATAGATAAATTGTATAAATTATTTAATATAGATAGTAATAATAATTTTACATTAAATATGGATTATTTTGATTTTAGCCAATTGAAGCGTATGTATAGAACTGCGTTAATTGATTTAATTGGATTTCCCCCACGAACCCCTGAATCTGAAATGAAACAAGAACATGTGAATTTAGCAAGAAGTCTGCAGGTTGTTTTGGAAGAAATCGTATTAAAACAAATTCGCGGGCTAAAAGAACTAACTGGTTCTAATAATTTATGTTTGTCAGGTGGGGTAGCATTAAACTGTGTAGCTAATCATGCTATTCGTAAATCTAAAATATTTGATAATATATTTATTTCACCCGCTTCGGGTGATGCAGGTTCAGCATTAGGCGCCGCAGCTTTAGCTCATATTGATATAGTAGGCAAACGTCATACATATGAGCCTCTAAATAGTGTCTACTTGGGGCCCAAGTATCACAATGATGATATTTATGATTTGTTAAAGGCAATGGATATTCAATCATTAGATTTTAGAAATGATTCAGCAGCTTTAGATCAAGCGGTAGTTGATCGTATTCTAGAGGGCAAAGTAATAGGCTTTTTTCAAGGGAAAATGGAATTTGGGCCACGTGCCTTGGGAACACGCAGTATTATTGCCGATCCTAGAGATCCTAATATGAGAGATCGACTAAATGCATTAGTAAAAAAGCGAGAAAGTTTTAGACCTTTTGCCCCAGCAATATTAGAAGAATATGCTCCTGAACATATTGACTTGGCTATACCAACGCCTTTTATGGTTGAAACGTGTCAAGTTACTTCAAATTTAGAACTACCTGCGATCACCCATGTGGATGGTTCTTGTCGTCCTCAAACAGTTTCTGCAAAAACAAATCCACGGTTTCATGCGTTAATAATGGCTTTTTATAAACGTACAGGCTGTCCTATTTTGGTGAACACATCATTTAATATACGAGGAGAGCCCATTGTTTGTAGCCCGTTGGATGCTTTAAGAAGCTTTGGAAATTCAGGCATAGATGTTTTGGTGCTAGAAAGCTTCATCATAGATCGCACGATGTTGCCGGAAATATTCTTTTTAATGGCAAAAGCCGAGTCAGATTTTATTAAGCCTCCTCAGGATTTATTTACCGGAAAATCAACAGAGGCAATATACACATTTATATAAAAATATAAATAGTAGGAGATGAGAATGAATTTTCAGAAAACAAATATAGAAACATTGACCCACTTATTATCTAAGCCTGATCAAAGTGGTTTAGAGTTAGTACGTTTAGTGCAGATGTGTCTTTTGAATAATGAACAGAATGTTGAAACCGTTATGGAAAGTAATATTCCTGTAGGTGAAATATCAGAAACTGGATTTACTTCAATAGGTACATGGCATCCAGTCAACCAGAATAACGAGATTGTCTTTGTTCGTCGTGAGCAAGCGGATTCCATATTTTGGGAAAGCTCGCAAATGGAAATAAAACAAAAAAAATTGCCAGATATTAAACGGGTATGCGTGATTGGTGAATCTGCAGCATTTGGAATGTTTTTCACTCCCCATATTAGCCCGACAATTGCATTAGCACAACATCTTAAGCATCATGGTGAAAAAAATTGGGATGTCATTGATTTAACACGTAGCTGTATGAATGCTGGGGGATTGTTAGCAACCACTAAATCCTGTTTGCAATTGGAACCTGATTTTATTGTAATAATGGCAGGTAATAATTGGTTTTCAGATGTTATATTTCAACATGACGCACCTATTTCAATGCGCAGATCTGATACAGAAATTTTAGAAACAACAGGTCCTGCAGGTATAGCAAATGCTTATAAGAAAAATTTTGAGCAATATACAGATAAAATTTTACAATCGTTGGGGGAACTTTCTAAGGATAGTCCCGCTGAGTTTATCTTTGTTATTCCTGCGTCAAATTATGCTGATTGGGAACGTAGATGTCCTATTCATTGGCTAGGAAATAATCATACAGCACAATGGTATGAGTTGTATCAATCAGCCGCAGATGCTTTAGAAAAAGCCTCATATGAAAATGCTTTGCAACTAGGTTTACGCATGATTAAAATTGATGGGGGAGTCGCACCTACATCAAATAGAATTGTTGCCAACAGTCTTATTGCTTTGGGTCGTTCAGAGGAGGCTTTTAGCTATTGCTCCGCAGAATCTGATTATGCAATTATGCATAGTCAAATAACTGCATTCCCAGGCACCCCATCATTTGTAAGAAAAAAATTACTTGAATCTCATATTAGTAATATTAATTTTATAGATTTAGAAAAAATATTTTGTGATTATTTGAATACAAAAATATTGGGAGAATCTTTATTTGTAGATTATTGCCATATGACTCCAGAGGGATTTAATGTCGCTATGGCACCTGTAGCAAGCTATTTAATAAAAGATATAGCTCAAAAAATGAGTTGGCAGGATTTACTGGATAAGACCAATGCTAACATAGTTGATCCTTTTCGCTTAGCAATTTCATATTTTTATATTGCGCTATACAATTCGCATTTAAATGAACCTGTTACCAATGCATATGCTGCAGAAGCAATAGTTAATCTACTACAAAAATCTGTAAATTATTCAAAGGAAATATTGGATGTTATGGAACTTTATGTTCAAGCACGTAGTTGTTACTTTGGCTCTGGATTTAGTCTTAGCAAAGCAGGGCAAGCATTATTCAAATTGTCTAATTCTCCTCTTGATTTTCCTGTTGCGCAAGCAGCTCCAGGGACAGATGCATTGACTATAGATGCAATTTGCACAGTGTTAGAGCGTAATGGGCGTAATGGTTTTGACTTAAGGTCACAGTATCAGCAACATTATATTAAATTACTTAAAGACGGCGTTGATTTAACAGAGCCTTTGTATATTGAAAGAATTAATTCTGTAGTGCGGTTGGCTGTAGATTCGGAAATCAGCACGCGTCGCAAAGTACCATTTTTTAAATCTTGGTGGCCTCGATCATATTTTACTTTAGCAGCAGACAATATGCATGATTTAGAGTTAATCTTGATTTGTCGATTACCTGGAGAAAGCAACAGTGATGCTAGAGAAGTGAAAATTACAATTAACAACACTTTAATTGATAACATTCAAGTTGCAAATAAATGGAGTCGGCATGTAATGACTGTTTCAAAAAATTCCCTATCTCAAGGATTTAATCGTCTATATTTGGAATGGCCATGCCTAGCACAAAATGAAAGCCATGAAATTAGCGATTTAAAAAAACGCCACTCTTTAGGTCTTAAAGTAAATATGTTCCCCATTTTTGGTGAGATTTTCGCATTAAAGGTACGTCATGCAAACAATAATTGATTTTAAAGATTATGAGAATTTCTTAATTATCCCTCCAGATATTTCTATTATTGAAAATAGAAATTTTACTGAGCTGGATTGGGAAAACAAATCTTTTCCGAATCTTGTTTTTAAGAATTGCACAATATCAGATTCAAATTTTTCCTCAGCCAACCTCAGTGGATTAAGACTTGAGAATTGTAGGATTTTTAACTGTAATTTCAAAAAGGCAAGAATGGAAGATGCTATCTTTAAGGACTCTATATTTTATGAAAAGGAAAACCAGAAGGGGTGTGGTTTTAATCTTGCAGATCTGAAGCGTGCAGAATTTCATTCTTGTGATATTTCTATGGCAAACTTTGAAAATGCTGATATGTTTCAAGTTACAATTGATAATTGTCGTGCTCAAGGATGTAATTTTAAATTAGCTAACTTCTCTAAAGTTGTAAGCAGAACAATTATTTTCAGTGCGGCATATCTTACTAATTCTGATTTTAGATATTCTAATTTTGAATCTGTTTGTTTAGAAAAGTGTGATTTATCAGGAAGCAAGTTTGTAGATGTTATTTTCTTCAGAACAAACTTAGAAGAATCTAATCTGACTAATGCGGTATTTGCACCTAGTCAATATGATGGACTATCACTATTTAAAGCAGATTTGCGCAATACCGAGATTCGAAATATCGATCATAGAAAATTAGATTTGTCGGGTATTAAAATTTTAGAATGGCAACAAGACTTTTTCATGGAAAGTCTTGGGATCATTGTTTTCCCTAATGAAGGCTAATATATGAAAATAAAAATGATAATCCCACTGATGACAGATCAATATAATGATTTAATAATGCAGGATGTTATGCGTTACTTAGCACCTGATACACAAATTGTCATTGAATGTTTGGAGAATGGTTCTCCCTTTATAGAAAGTCGTTACGATGAAATGTGTGATGCTCCTGAAATAGTTAAAAAGATCATTCAGGCAGAAATGGAAGGTTTCGATGGAGTTTTCATTAGTTGTTTTAGTGATCCTGCAGTACGGGTTGCCCGAGATTGTGTCAGTATTCCTGTGGTTGGTGGTTTTGAACCTGCAGTTTATCAAGCCGCATTAGTATCTAAGCAATGGGGAATCGTTACAGTCAATGAAGCTAGCAATAATATGATTAAGGATTTGTCCACAATTGTTAAAGTTGAAAAATTTATTGCTTGTATAAGAAACATTCATATGCCAATGAGCGACTTGCGTCATTCAGAACAACTAATTGAGGATAAATTATTTAATGAAATTGAGAAGGCTGTTATTGAAGATAAAGTGACTGCAATTATATTAGGGTGTACTGGTTTATTGGGTATGTCACATCGTTTAAGGCAAAGATTTAAAACCAAAGAACAGCCAGTAATTATTGATCCTACTGCCGCTGCATTAGGATGTATACAAATGATGATCCGATCTGGTATCTCACACAATAAAATAGAATATCCTTTCCCCGAACAAAGAGCACGTACCATTTGCAATGATGTTTAATATCACCAGAGAAGATATGGAGAAAAATGTGAAAGTAAAAACCTTGTTGAATTGGCTTAGGCATTATGCACCATCTCATTTAAATATAGATGAAATGAATGAAATGCAAAAAATTCCCGAAGATTTTATCTCGGAAGGAGCCAAGCAAGGTTTGTTGGGTATGCGTATTCCGGTTGAATATGGTGGAATAGAATTAACGATCACAGAATCTTTAGAAATAGTTGAACAATTAGCAGCCATCGATATAACATTAGCAGCTTATGTAGTTTTACAACATACATGTACCTTTCCTATCCTAAATTATGCCACACCGGAGTTGCGTGCCCGCTATCTTCCGCAAATGGCTAATGGTGCAATTACTGGATGTTTTGCATTGAGTGAGGCGGAAGCAGGTTCAAATCCACGTGCTATGACCACTACCGTTACACCAATTAAAGGTGGTCGTTGGAATATCAATGGTGCTAAATGTTGGATAGGTAACGCTGCAACCGCAGGCATATTTATTGTGTTTGCAAATCATTCAGGAATTCATAAGGGTATTAGTTGTTTTGCTGTACCCAGTACAACTCGTGGTATTACGATAGGACCTGCAATAAAAACATTAGGTGTTCAATCGAGCAGCTTGCGCAATATTACTTTCGATAATGTAGAAGTAGGAGATGAAAATCTTCTTGGAGAATTTGGTAAAGGTATGATGGTAGCGGAAAGTGGGCTGATGCTTGGACGATTGTTCACAAGCGCAATAAGCCTAGGAATTATGAAACGTAGTGCTCAAATGATGTTTCGTTATGCCTCAAGAAGAAAAGTAGGTACAGGTTTATTATTAGAAAATCCAGTAACTGTATCACGCTTAGCTTCATTAGACGAAGCTATTCATGCTATCCATTCCTTGCAACAAACCTTATCAACCCAATTAGATGCGCATTATAAAGTACCTGGTGCTGCATTGATGGCGTGTAAAATTATTGCTTCTGAATTGGCCTGGGAAACAGTAGATAACTTAGTACAGATGTTAGGCGCGCGGGGAATGGACGAATGTAATCCTGCCGCACAAATGTTGCGAGATACAAGGTTTTTAAGAATCGGTGAAGGACCTACGGAAACTTTACTGATGGAATTAGGCGCTTTATTAGCCTCAAATGATATAGCCAGTTTAGATTATATTAAAACACACTTAACTTCAGAACATGTTTATGAATTTTTATTATCAGGGATCAATAAAATACAAAGTATGATTCCAACTTCTTTAGATCAATTGAGCAAAATGCAATGGCAATATTTTAATGTAGGTAAATTGGGTATATGGTCTTATCTGGAAGCAAGTTTACAGCATGAATTACAACAATCGACTAATCCTGTCTTGCAGGATGCAATGCATTGGGTTAAAAGAAAAGTGAATCAAGTATACGATGAAATAATTATTACTGCAGCACATTCACCCACCTGGAATAACTTGGAAAATATCAGTGCACGCATTTCAGGCTATGAAAATTCTATTGGAAGAATGGATGATACCATAATTACGCAACAAGAAAAATTGGACGCACTTCTTCAGAGGGATGTAACATCTTATAATTTTAATCCCAGAGTTAATTTACATACCGATAGAACGCAAAAGAATGGTGCTAAGCATTCATCTATTATTGGCGATATACCGGCGCTAGCACTTATTGATCTTGCTGCCCAAATTAATCATGATATTAATGATATTTTATTGATAAGTTTTGCGATATGGCTAGCTCGATTTTCAAATCAAGAAGAAATTGTCTTATTGCAATATATGCCTAAGAAAAATATAACAAGAGCTGTACATATCAACTTGCAAGGTGAACCTACTTTTGCTGAGCTTATGAAACAGTTTGCATCGAGATGTATTTACTATCATAAAACTTGGAACACTCCTGCAGCAGCAAAATTAGATTTACAATCTGAAAATATCAACATTGGCGCGGAGAAAGTATCTATATCATCAGGAGTGAGTGTATGCTTTTGCAATGGTGAAATTACTGATGACCAAGCTTTGGACGGCATTGATTTATGCCTGATCGCAAATCCAATGCATTCCGATTTTGTTTTATCTTGGCTATATTCTGAGGTTTTTTCTTTAGAAAACATGATGAATCGCGCAAAAAATTTATCCACTTTACTGCATTCAATAACAGTTGCAAAAGCCTCAGTTTATGCGATTCCATTAATTCCAAATGATGAACAAATTAAAATTACTGAGATGAGCCGCGTGAATTTAGTTAAACAAAATCTAACGGATACTACAATTTCAGCTATATTTGATAACCAAGTTATAGCAACACCAAATAATATTGCCTTAGTTAGTCCTTCTCAATCTTTATCTTATCGCGAATTAGATATTAAGGTGAATCAGCTGGCCAATTTATTTAATGATTCTGGTATAGAACCTAATGATACAGTTGTTTTTCTTATGGGAAGAACTGTTAATTTTATTGCTAGTTTACTTGCCGTTTTAAAAATGGGCGGCACTATATTAACACTGAATGTGCGGCATCCCAAAGATCGTAATCAGTTAATTATTAATAAATCTAAAGCAAAATATATTATCACTGAGGATCTCTTGAAAAATTTTCTACCTGATAGTGAGGCAAAAGTAATAGTGGCTGATGATCATTACAAATATGGTCATGAATATGAAAATAATGCTACTCCAGAAGCAATAGCATATATAACTTTCACATCTGGTTCGACTGGCTTTCCAAAAGGAGTGATGGTTTCTCATCGGGCTATTTGTAATCAACTCATATGGCGAAGAGACACTTTTGATATCCAATCGCAAGCTCGTATGTATTATTCGGCAGCACCTAATTTTGATATTGCAATATGGGAATATTTTGGAGCATTTGCTGCAGGTGCATCTATTGCATTGAGTGACGACAATACCTTCACTTGGGATTTGAAAAAAACTATTGAAATAATTCATCGTTTCCAAATCACACATATTCAAATATCTCCGACACAATTAATTTTGGTACTAAGCGATCAAGATGTAGGTAAATGTAATAGTCTTAAGTGTGTATTTAGTGGCGGTGAATTGATGCCTAAGCAGGTTCAAAAGTTATTCGCCGAAAATCTATCTGGTGAATTAGTTCATGTATATGGATCAACAGAAGCTGCTATTGATGTGGCTTTTTGGCGATGCACTCCAAATAATTCTAATTCTGCCACTTATATCGGTCATCCATTTGCAAATAAATGTATATACGTACTCGATAAACATTTACAAATGGTACCTATTGGAGTGCCTGGGGAATTATATATTGGTGGTCAGGATCTGGGGGAAGGTTATATTGGACAAGCAGAGCTAACAAATTCTTGCTTTTTACCGGATCCTTTTGCTAAAAGTCCCAACTCAAGAATGTATCGTAGTGGCGATAAGGTTCGTTTTGTATCAAATGGTGCATTAGAGTTTTTAGGACGTATTGATCAGCAACTTAAAATAAATGGTGTACGAATTGAACCTGGAGAAATTGACAATATTTTAGAGACACATCCAGATATAAAACAGTTGCGTGTTGCTGCTAAAGAAACTAAAAAGGAAAAGGGCAAATTGATTTTAGTGGCATATTATGTTTCATATACTGGAAAAATAGTAGATGAAAAACAATTGCGTACATTTGCAAATAAGCACTTACCTAAAGAAATGATTCCTAGCCGATTTGTGCATTTGGAAGCTTTACCTTTGACATCAACTGATAAATTAGATATTCGTGCATTACCTGAAATTGATAGCTCACCTTCAAAAGATAAATTAGTTACTTCTGATACAACTATGCAAGCTGTATTGAATGTTTGGGAAGAACTATTAGACATAGTTGTTCCTGATGAAGTATCGGATTTTTTTGAACTGGGCGGCCATTCATTAACAGCGGTACAGGCTCTCACGCGTGTGCGGGAGATTTTTGCAGTTGATATCTCAATAAATGATTTCTTTGAAGACCCGACGTTAAAAAGTTTAACTGAAAAAATTAAAGTAGCACAACATGCTGGCAATAAACTTGTTTATCATGATCCGATTATATCTACTCGTGATGATCATATCCCCTTATCTGGCACCCAAGAGAACTTATGGTATTTAAATAAACTCAATCCTAAATCTAGTGCTTATAACTGTCCTGAAGCTGTACGTTTACATGGTTTTTTAAATATAGATGCTTTGGAGTCGGCAGTTAGCACTATACTTTCTCGCCATGAATCCTTAAGGACGCTGATTAAGGAAGAAAATGGACATCCTAAGCAGGTTCTCTTGCCAGAGGCAATATTTGAACTTCCTATAGTTGATTTTTCTAATATGGTTATTGATGAAAGGGAGCAATGCTTACTAAAGGCGATTGAAGAAGAAGCCATGCTTCCCTTTAAATTAGAAACTGAGCGCCTGTTTAAAGCTAAAATTTTTAAAATCTCTGAGAATGACCATGTGTTTTTTTGGAATTTTCATCATATTATTGCTGATGGCTGGTCATCAGCTAGTATATTCCCAGCAGAGTTATGTGAACTTTACTCGGCAAAGGTTGAGCAAAGACAGGCTCAGTTACCTTCTATAAAAATTCAACCCATTGATTATATGCATTGGCAAAAAAAATATTTATCTGAGAGTAAACTCAATCAGCAACGAGAGTTTTGGAAAAAAGAACTATCTGGAGCTCCAGCAGAAATTGATTTATCTTTAGGTCATCCACAACCAGCTAAGCCTAGCGAGCATAGTTGTCGAGTATTTATAGAGTTTCCTGACGAGTTGCTTTCGTCCATGCGATATTTTTCACAACAAAATAATTTAACTTCATTTGATATATTGATGACGGCATTCTCTACTTTGGCGCATATTCTTACCAGAGAGGATGATATTTGCATTGGTACAGTAGTAGCTGGTAGAAAACATTCAAGCATAGAAAAGGTAATAGGTAATTTTGCCAATGTGGTGGTGGTCCGAAGTCATTTTAGTGATGATCCTACGCTTTATACTTTGCTTGGAAATTTGCGAGAAAAAATGCTCAATATTTTAGACCATTCTGATATTCCATTTGAGGATGTGGTTTCTGTTATTCACCCCAATCGAAAACGATATAAAAATCCTTTGTTTAATGTTTTTCTTTCGCTTTATAATGGTAGCGTTAAGGATTTGTCTATGACAGATCTTAATCAAAGTGTAATACATTGCGATCAAAAGGTTGCTCATTTTGATCTGAGTATTGCTCTGTTTGAATCAAAGAATTCTCTCAAAGGATATATTGAATACAAAACAGATTTGTTTGCAAACGAGACTGTAAAGAGAATTGCTCAGTATTATGTAAGAATGGTACAGGCCCTAGTTCACAATACCCGACTTCATTTAAGTGAAGTGTCGCTTGTAGATGAAAGGGAAAGAAATCTTCTCGTAAATACATGGAATGATTTTTATAGTGAATTTCCTAGGGAGCATTGCTTACATCAATTATTTGAAAATCAAGTGCAAAGAGTTCCTCAGAATATAGCAGTAACATTTGCAGATCAGAGTTTGACTTACGCTCAGCTTAATCAAAAAGCTAATCAGGTTGCCAATCATCTCCGTAATTTAAATGTAAAAACAGGTGACCTGGTTGGTATGTGTGTTAAGCCTTCAATAGAGATGATTGTGGGTTTACTTGGTATTGTGAAAGCTGGGGCAGCTTATGTGCCACTGGATCCTGAATTACCTATTGCACGTATTAATTTTATTATTGATGAAATTAAAGCATCGGTTATTTTATCACAAGCAAACCTAACTGATCGCGTGAGTCAATCTACTGCAAAGATTGTTTGTTTGGATTCAGATTGGCCTATTATTGCAAAGTATAATGATAACAATTTAAATATTGTACTTGGTTCGCACAGTCCTATCTACATGATTTTCACTTCCGGTTCTACTGGGAAACCCAAGGGTGTCAGAACGCTCCATTATAATGTCGCTGCATTGATTTGTAATACAAATCATATGCAAACTGTTGAGACGGATGTATTTGCAAAAGTAAATAATTTTGCCTTCGATATTTCTACCTGGGAAATATGGACACCCTTAGTGATAGGCGCAAGCATTATTGGGATTCCTGAAGAGATTAAATTCAGTCCACACATATTTGCAGAATTTATTTATAAAAAAGGCATTACAATGTTGTATCTGCCTACTGCACTTTTTCATTCGATTAGTGCTGAGATTCCTTCTGCTTTTGGATCGTTGCGACTTTTAGTTGTGGGTGGGGAGGCATTAGATCCTAATAGAGCAAGAGAAGTACTAGCAAATAATCCTCCCCAGGGATTTATTAATGCTTATGGACCCACTGAGGTAACCTGTAATTCTGCTTGGTATGATGTTAAAAAACTTCCACCATCAGCTATAAGAGTTCCGATAGGTCGTCCAATTTCAAATACTCAATTTTATGTATTAAGCCCTAAGTTACAACTACTCCCAATAGGTGCAAAAAGCGAACTTTATATTGCAGGTGCGGGTGTTTCAAAAGGATATCTCGAAAGAGCAGAACTAACAGAAAAACATTTTTTACAAAATCCATTTAAACATGAGGATGAATTTCCACGTTTGTATAGGACCGGGGACTTGGTTCGGTATTTATCTGATGGAAACTTAGAGTTTTTAGGACGTGTTGATCATCAGGTTAAAATTCGAGGTTTTCGTATTGAAATTGGTGAAATTGAAAGCACGTTGAGAAGACACGAAGCAATACGTGAAGTGATTATTTTGGTACGTGAAGATGAATCCAATAATAAACGTTTAGTAGCTTTTATTGCATTCCATGTTGAGTGTCTAACCCCATCAATAGAAGAACTTCGAAATTTCTTAAAAGAATATCTGCCTATTTATATGGTGCCTTCAATATTTATTATTCTAGATGCATTACCTCTGAATACAAACGCAAAAGTAGATCGTAGCAAGTTGATGCAAATGGAAATTTCTGCTGATAATTCTAGTAAGCAGGAAACCTACCCGCGAAATGAGTTTGAAGTGCGTCTAATAAGGATTTGGGAAGATATACTTGGGCTTCGTAATCCTAGTATCCGTACTAATTTTTTTGAAGCAGGTGGGGATTCATTGCGTGCAGTTCAATTACTATCCGCTATTAAAAATGAATTTTCTAAGTTATTGCCACTCGAACTTTTGTATGAAGAAGGTAGTATCGAATCTTTGGCCGTACATTTAAAATCAAATAATATACGCCCTACAGGCAGTGTGTTGGTTAAGCTATACAAAGATAGTAGTGGGGCTTCACCATTGTTTTTAGTTCACCCATTAAGTGGTAGTGTTATGTGTTATAACCCTTTGGCACGCATGTTACAATATCCTCTTTTTGGACTACAGTCTGCAAGTCTGGAAACAGATACAAAACCTATAGAAACTATTGAAAAGATGGCATCACAGTATCTTGCTTCACTCTTGAAAGTACAGAAAACTGGACCCTATTTTCTCGGTGGCTGGTCCTTTGGAGGAGTCGTTGCTTATGAAATGGCCCAGCAACTAGAAGATATGGGACATGTAGTGAGTGACATTATCTTATTTGATAGTGCAGCGCCGGATAAGGCACAGAAAGCACTAGATTTAGGTGCGATATTAAAACTATGTCTTGAAGAAGTGGTTGAGCAATTTGCTGCAAAAATAACATTAGATTTCGATGGCTTTGATACACATGACTCTGAGACCTTATTACAAATGGTGCTTCAACAAGTTAAAACTTGTGGTGCTTATCCTCCTGATACGCAAGTGGATACGCTAAAACGCATGGTGGATGTTTGTCTAGCAAACGCCAAAGCTATTAATCAATATAAACAGACTAGAAGAGTTAAAAGTACTATTACATTATATCGTGCAGAAGATTTTGCCAGGATGCAGAGTATGTTAATAGATCCTAACTCTATACAAGAGCCTTGTTTAGGATGGAGCGCATTAACTCATGAAAATATTTCAGTTCACACGGTTAAGGGGAATCATATGTCGATGCTCTTTAATCCAAATCTACAATTACTAGTCCCTAAATTAAAGAATCAAATACAAGGAATAACTAAAGCATGCAAACAAGAATTTCACGAATACTCCCTTTAATACTAATTATCATAATGATACCTTCTTTTGTGGAAGTGGATCTCACTTTGCCTGGATTTCCACAGATGGCAAAATATTTTGACAGTACTGAAGCGGGGATCCAATGGACATTAGTGATTAATTTAATAGGATTGTGTTTATTAACTTTAATTTATGGGCCTGTATCAGAGGCTATAGGTAGAAAAAAAATACTGACTTGGGGATGCGGCTTGTTTTTTTTAGGCAGCATAGGATGTTTGATCGCAAATAATTTGGAATTTTTATACTTTTCTAGATTTTTACAAGGATTAGGCTGTAGCGCTATCTGGGTAGTTGGATTTACTGTGTGTAGTGATGTATATCAAGGTGATAAATCTGTAGAGGTTTTTGGTGTTCTTAACGCTGCAATTTCAGCCTCATTGGTTATGGCACCAGTCATTGGTGCGTTTATTGTAGCAATTTATAATTGGCAGGCCACTTTTGTTATTGTTGCGATATTAAGTTTTATTTCTCTTGCAACTACTCTTGCCATACTTCCTGAAACACATACAGTAAGAAAATCGTTTTTGTTTAAAGAAGCTGTTCGAGATTATTATCAACTTACTTTTAATTTTCGGTTTTTAATTTATGCATTAACCCCCAGCATACTTTTGGCTGCATTTATTTCTTATGTCAGCTCTGTTCCATTTCTTTATATTGAAAAATTGGGAATGCAGTACGGGGTTTTTGCTATGCATCAAGCTATGATAGCCAGTTGTTTAGCAATTGTTGGATTTTACTCAGGAAGAATTGATAAGAAGATTGGATCTCCCAATTGTATTATGATTAGTGTAATCATATGCGTCGTCGGGAGTTTACTTCTTTTGATGAATAGTTATTTTTGGCCTACCTCGTCAAAGCTATTTACTGCATCTATGATGATGATTTGCTCAGGGACATCTTTACAATTTAGTATGGTATTCTCAAGATCATTAGAAATATTTCCAATGCTTAGGGGAGCTGCCTCGTCGCTAATTACATTTTTCAGGCTTATTTTATTTATTTTAAGTGTGATTTTTGCAACGACATACTTTACAGGTCTGTTATATGATACTGCAAAAGTTATAGCAATCATTATATTTATTGGATTGGCTTTATCGTTATATGTTCGTTACGATTTAAAGAGGCATAAATAGTGAAAGAAAATGAAGTTAATGATCAGCAAATTCAGGTTGTCGAAGTTTTGCCAAGAATGCTGCGATCAAGTATTTTGCAAAAAGCAGATAACGAAGAAATCCCTTTGCTCCAATACGATGTTGAAAAAAAATATGATTTAATCTTACTAGATGCACCTCCTTTAAGCGAAGCCATAATACCGGATAAATTTTATATTTTCCCTTTTGTTGATATTGATTCTTCTGCGCCGCCGACTGATATTTGTCAATATTGTCTTTTGGGTTCAAGTACAAACATTATTACTGGAATAATTTCAGAAGCTGATATTCAAAATATTGAATTAATAGCTGAGCTTAGGCAAGCTATTTTAGAAAGAAATATTAGTGCGTTGAGCAACAACCTTAAAAAATTAATTATTGCTTCACCAGAGAAGCAGTATAATTTTTCAAATGCAAAATACAATAAAATACTAAAAGATTTAAATTTTTCTATTCCTATTATGTTAATTGGCCTAGACGCCCCAATCCGCAATTTGGTAGCAGGTAGGCTGTTAGCCAGCCTTAAAAATAGTGCTGATGTTTTAAGTGCATATAATATTATATTTACAGGTGAGCTTTTTGTTGTCATACCTCTTATTACCCCTATTTTTTTATCGGGTGAAATTTTTGCTAGGACAGTCAATACAGGAGATCCTTCTCATATCAGAAATAAGTATCATTCATTAAGACAAGTTGATGGATCTATGACTATTCTGCCTGCTTTAATAATGCCCTTACTTTTGCCACAGATATTTAAGCTGATGAATGTCCCTCCTGAAAGTATAACCATGGCTCAACGTTATTTTATTGCCAGAAGTGCAACATTGCTTTTTGAAAATATGATGTTTTCTCAAAGAATAATTTCTTATGTTTTCAATGGACAATGGACATCAATTACACTTATGAGTATGGGGTTAGGTGTGTATACTCTAAGTGGATATATGTTGGTTAATAATAAAACTGGATTGGATTGTACGGGATTAGCAATTAGTGCTGCCGCTACGGCTATTTTTCAGTGGGTTGCGCATGAAATATATATAGGAAATAAATTTAAAAATATATTAGCTCCTTTTTTATATTTTAAAAAAAATGAATTTAAGGAGACTGCAAAAGAATTACTTAGGATGTCTTGGCCTATTATTTGGAGAAATGCATTTTATCAAGCAGCTTACTTTTCTAAAACGACACTTTTGAATCGTTCAGGAGATAATGCATTAGTAATAAACTTAATTTCTTCAACATATACATTTTTTTTGTTTTCGGTAGGTAATAGTTATAATCAAATAAATATAGTTAAAGCGAGTCGATTTTACAGTGAGAATAATTTTCCGGCGATCCCAACATCATTAAAAAGCAGTTTTGTTGTGCTTTCAACTATAAATTTATCTTGGCTTATTCTAGCTGCTGCTTTACCAACCGCATGGTTGGCATCAATCATTACTGATGATCCTGAATTACTAGATGCAATAGATGGTGACTTAAAGAATTTTTTAATTCTATCTTCTATAAGTCAATACATTGAAAGTTTAGCTGGTTGTATATCAGGTATATTAGCAGGTTTGCAAGATACTAAGATTCCTGCACTGGCTGATATTTCTTCATTTATTTTAAGTACAATCCTAGCCTTTGGGTTATCTTCTTATACTGATTTAGATATTCTAGGCGTGCCCATGGGCTTTATATTGGGAAATATTATATCTTGTTTGTGTTTGGGTAGTAGGTATTTGAATGACTATTCAGATAAATTTAGTTCTTCCTCGACAGGTTCTTTACAGGTTGCTGATTATACAGTCCCACGTCCAGCTCCTCTGGCTATTTCAGAAGTGGTAAATACTAGAGTTCAATCTGATACGGGTTATAGAAGGCTTAAATAATTAAAGTTTATCAGCTTACTATTGTAATATCCTTAGTTGGTTGACCTTTTTTGCTTTAATCAAGTATTCTAAGTAGTAGAAAAATTAGATTTGAATACTAACAAGTGGGGTGAAAAATGATAACAAATACTACTCACATTATGGATACAAACCAATGCTTGGAGTCAAATCCAGGATTATTGAGTTTTCTAATGGAATGGGATGATTATTATAGAGATCAAGTACAAAGAATTTCTATATTTGATTATACTAAAACTAGTCAATGGACAATTCAACAGAAAGCGCATTTTATAAAAGTGTTCTATCATTGTCGTGGCCATTTTCACGAGCTCTTATGGTTTATAGCATCTTACGCACCTGACAAATCTGCAAAAGATATAATAATTGCAAATATTGTGGATGAAATAGGAGAAAATGGACTTTCTCACGAAAAATTATTCGGAATAACTGCAGAGGCGGTAGGTGTAGATATTACGAAAGAATATATCAATCATGAAACCTATTTACCTTTTGCTAAGGCTTTTAATAAAGGGCACTTGCAATGGTTAAATGATCATAATTGGGATGGCAAAATGTCTGCTTTCGCAGCTTTGGAACGTTTAGATAACGTTGATTATGTAAAAGGCAAAGAGTTAGCCGAAAGTTTAGGGCTTAAAGGTAAAGAGTTAACTTTTTTTAATGTACATATTCACGTAGATCATTTTGGCGATGTTTTAAGAGGCGCACTTGTTGATGTGTGGGATAGAGATCCTTCTATTGTAAAAGAAGCATTTTATTTTATTGCAGATCATCAAATTAAAATGTGGAATGATTTGTCGACCGAAGTTTTTAATTACTCAAGGAAGAGTGTTGATCGTGTTGAAACTATTACATAAATTCAATGATATTTTAAATGTTCGGGTAAATAATTTTTGCCCACAATTTTTTGTATTTGCTGTTTTTGGAATAATTAACTATCCGATTTATTATATAATTTGGACACTTAATAACCAAAACAATTATGAAGATTTCGCACTCCGTCTTATTGCTACTCTTCTTTGTTTAGGTTTACTATTAAAAAATAAATGGCCTGTATGGTTAAATAAATGGTTGCCACTGTATTGGTATATCACATTAGCGTACTGTTTACCTTTCTTTTTCACTTATATGTGGTTGCATAATCCAGAATCAAAGATATGGGTAATGACTTTTACCAGTATTTCTTTTTGGTTGGTTTTACTAACAGATTTATTGAGTGCATTTGTACTATTGTTTATTGGCATTGCTGCTGCAATTTTATTATTTTTGCTGAATTATGATGCTTCATTTTTACCAAGTTATTTTTATGAGCTGGCTCCAGAGTATATTGGTTGTTTAATTGTGATCGCAATTTTTGCTAATAATAAGGCGCGTTTCGATAAAGGTAAGCTCGATACAATGCAAGAGCTGGCTGCCACTATCGCACATGAATTGAGGACACCATTAGCTGCAATTAAATTTAATACTGAAACCATTGGAGAATCTCAGAAAGATTTATTAACAGTAGGGCAGCTCAAGGAAAGCGATTCCACTACTGCTCAAGCATTAGGTTATATAAAGAAGGAAATAGAATTATCCAATACATTTATTGATATGTTGTTGGTTAGAGTCAACCCAGAAGTTGAAACTAGTTCATTGACAATTTGTTCAATACAGTCCTGTGTCCATGAGGCCATTTCACGTTATCCACTCCATGAGTCAGAAAAAAATTTGGTATCTGTAAAGAATACTGATGATTTTGAATTTTATGGTACAAAATTGATGACAACTCATATTTTATTTAATCTTATTAAAAATGCAATCTATGCGATATCTGCAGCAGGAAAAGGTGAGATTTTAATATGGGTAGAAAAAGATAAAGGCTATAATAAACTTCATTTTAAAGACACGGGGACAGGCATTCCCACTGATATTCTTCACAAAGTATTTGATAGATTTTTCAGTACAACTACTCATGGTGCTGGTGTTGGACTACAATATTGTAGATCAGCTATGTCAGCATTAAAAGGTAAGATTATAGTTGATTCTGTAGAGGGTGAATTTACTGAATTTATATTATATTTTCCAAATATTACTAAGGACAATAGAGATGCCTAAATTTGCTTGTTATTATCATCCTGCATCAATTATGATTGTTGATGATGAAAAGACGTATATTGATTCTTTAAAATTAAGATTTAAAAAATATTTTCCTTGTAGGGAGTATACCGATCCTAAACAAGCATTAAATTTTATCTCAAATGATTATCATTTTAATCCATCTTCAAATCGTTGGCTTTTGCGATCGAAAGAAAATTTTCTGGACGTGAAAGTGGATATGTCTGCTATTAAACAAGAGGCTTATAGTCCAGATCGTTTCGAACAGATTTCTATTATAGTTGTGGATCAGGTTATGCCGGGATTGAAAGGGCTGGAGTTATGCCAGCAATTAGGAAAAACAGATATTCAGAAAATTCTTTTAACCGGGAAAGTGGGTGATGCAGAAGCTAACGATGCATTTAATGACAAACTTATTAATAAATTTATTGAAAAAAACTCGCCAGACTTAATTGAAAAATTAATTTCATCTATTAAACAATTGATGGTGGTTTATTTTGAGAATTTATCTAGGATGACTGTGCAATCTTTATTGCATAGTTATGAATTATTCTTTTTAGATAACTGGGAATTTATAGAGTTTTTTTATGGTTTTATTAAAGAAAATAATATTGCTGAATATTATTTGTGTGCACCAGATCGTTTTCTTCTTTTAGATGCTGATGGTAATCCAAGTTGGTTTCTTGTGAAAACAGAGAAAGATCCATCTTATGAACCCATTAAAACATTGAAGATTGAGGAAAGGAATTATTATTGTATTTATCTAAATGATCCTAATGCTTATGAAGTAGATCAGGATAAAATTCTTTCATATAATAAATATTTGAAAAATAATAATTGAATTTTAATTATATATTTTAAAAAAATCTATAAGTCTGTGCAAAAAACCGTCTTGCATGTCAATGGGCGGAATATTACAATTGACTACAAATCTCAACAATAACGCCATTTAGGTCGCGTACATAAGCCACCGTTTGTCCCCAAGGTTTCTCTACGGGTTCTTTTACATGAGTAGCCCCTGCACTGAGTGCATATTTATATGCTAGGTCAACATCATCAGCGACAAAAGCTATTTCTATCCCTGGCGCCTTATCGGTATTGTTTCTATTGGTGATAAAAGGTAAGTCATTAGATTCTGCGAGTGCTTCAGAAGCAAAAGCGAGTTTAGTGCTTCCCGTGGCTAATTCACCATATTGCTTGCTTTCATGGAGAAATAATCTTTTTAGCTGGAATACATGTTCATAGAAAAAGAGAGCTGCCTCGACATCGGGCACATAAATAATCGTGTAACCAAAGCGCATAATATCTCCAAGTTTTACCAATGATAAGAGTGGGTAATAATATCAATTTTTAGTAACTTTTACTAGACTACTTTGTAAGCCAAATCGCACACAAAGACACAGGGATCACTGATTGTGTTACATATCTAACCATGTTAATTTATAGTCTACGGCAGTAAAAAATGAGGAAAAAATTATGACACGTATACAAGATAAACGAGTTAGATTGGTAGATGCAGCAAAGGCATTATTTCATACATGTGGGTTTCATTTAACTACTCTGGCGGACATCGCGCAAGAGGCAAATGTTCCACTTGGCAATGTATATTATTACTTTAAGACTAAGGAATCACTCGCTGAAGCAGTGCTAGTTAAACGTAGTCGGGAATTGCATGAGGCATTACAAGCCTGGGAACAAGGTGAGACTGTTAAAGATAGATTATTGGCTTATGTACAATATGAAATAGATAATGTTGAACAAACAGTTCAAAGTGGTTGCCCCATTGGCAGTCTTTGCCAAGAATTGGCAAAACAAGGTGGTTCTTTAGCTGACGGTGCAGCAAAACTATTGAATGACACTTTGTTGTGGGTTGAACATCAATTTCAAAGTATGGGCATGGGCCATGATTCGCATGAATTAGCTGAGCAGTTTGTTGCGGCGATCCAAGGTAATGCGTTGCTAACTCATACGTTTAAAGATCCAAAGATACTAGAAAAATTAAAACCTACTTTGAGTGCGTGGATAGATAAAGTTGCAAGTAGTAAAAATGTGAGTATGCAAAGAGAGAAAGTAGAAGAATATGCATAAGTTTATTGCATGCCGATTGCTCTTTGCAGTGCTGCGCTCGCAGTTGAAATGATGAGGGTGATTCACAAATTTAGTAGTGACCTGCATAGACTGAATTTGACAAATAAAGCCGTTGTATAAGTTACAGCGGCTTTATATAGGGCAGTTCTACTTAGAAGTAGTTTTTTTAATGGCAGTTGCTTTCTTTGTTCGAACTATTTTGCGCTTAGCTGTTGTAGCATTTTTAGTTTTTGTAGCAGCTTGAGCAGATGCCTGTTTTAAGTCTATTTTGAGCTGTGCTAACTCAGCTTTATGCTTTGCTTTCATTATTTTGAGTTCAGCTTTCGCTTCTTTCAAATCAGCTTTTAGCTTTGTACTTATATCATTTATTGCGTTTTTTAGGCCAGCTTTAGTTGATTTAAGTTTCGCAGTCACTTTAGTTTTTGTGTTTTTTACCAATTTTTTGATTGTCATCGTTTATTCTCCAAAATAATGTGTTGTAAGTGTGGGTATATACAGTACTCTAGCATATATTTTCTATTATATGTAATACCCTAATATGAATTCTTAAGTGTTTATCGAAAAGGTCTAGTATAAAGCCGTTAATCAGTTCAACATTTACATTACTGCACAATTTTTAATGTTAAACCTTCGATCCCATCTTGAGGGCGGTGTAATAGTATCATTTGGTTTTATTGAATTCTCCCAGGCTGATAATGTTGAGGATGTGCTTGATGATGAAAGGCTTTCTTTGCGATCGAGTTCAGACAGGAGCGGAATTGTAGCACCATGAGATAAACTTGAGAAATATTCGTTAAGTTCTTCGTTTGTAATTCCGAATTTTTCCTCTATGTCAAATAATTCAAATACCCTTTTCAAATGTTCTGCAAAAACTTTATGACTTGCAATATGCGTCATCTCTTGCAAACGTGACAATTTTTGATTTGCAATAATTACTTTTTTAATTTCTTTTGATGAAAATGGTGTCATGATTGTGATTACTGCTGAATCTGTGATTTTTATCATGCCATATCCCAGTAGCGCTAAAACACTGAGGGGAACAGAGGATAAGGCTACCTCATGAATCTTTTGAGGATAATCGGACAGAATAAATTCTACTGTAAATGCCCAAGATCCAAGAGTTAGAATTACGGAGAAAGTTTTCCAAAATTTTGTGGCGCGGGGGTAAAGAATTTCTGATATTGTCGGCGATGATATTCCATGAAATAAATCTTTGAGTAATAAAAAAATTCCTGATACTGTTCCTTGAACATATTGGAAATTTAAGTATAAATTGCAAAAAACTGAAAAAGTTGAAAATGAATAAAATGCTGCATTTTCTGAATTAGAATTATCATGCGAATTATCTGATTCTCGTAGAGATGAAACCACATCTATCCCAGCATTACCAGCTGCATACCATCAACTGATTTTGTATGGCTTGTAAATGTTGACAAAATGCTTGTTTAGCTGCTTCAATTTTTCTCTCATGCATAGAGAGTCTTCTAATCAGATACGCAGAGCACATCGGCTGATAGAGGGATTTCCAGGTAAAACCTATATTAGAGAACATAAGAACAAACCCACGTGGAAGACTTTTCTTAGGAAGATACGCAAGATATGCAGTTGCAATTTGGCTTCCTGCTGAAAGAAAGATAGCGCTGCCATTAAAAAAAGTGCGAATCAGCGTTGGAATCTCTGATTTATAAATAGCATTTTCTTCTTTAGATTTTACTCTTAAGAGATTATCAGTAAACTCCACAAGCGGTATAGCTGTTAGTATACCATTCGTAACACCATTGCAAATTCCAAAATAGTTTCCTGAAATTATTTCCAGCCACTCTGGAGCGCCAAACCTTTTGGTCAACCTCAAAGAATAGGGATAATAAAGGAAATTACCGATGGAACCTAAAACAAATGCAAATGAATTAGTTCCTATGCGTGCAAATTTTCTTTTTTTAGACTCAAGTTGCTTTTCATTTGAAACAGTGTTTTTCAGTATCCAATCAAAAAATACTTTTTCATCATCACGAAGTAAAGTCGAGTTTGTTATCATATTGGACTGCTATATGTTTTGCGCATTGTATTTTCTTAATTATCCAGAAGTAAAAATTCATTAGAAAAAATTTAAATACTATTTTAACTTTAAAATCCGTCCTGTCCTTACCTGGGTAAAGGCAGAAGAATCTCTTTGATTATATTTGCCAAATAATCCATGGTTTGTAGCATTAGAGCGAGGTGCCATATTTAGTAAATTAATATTCCTATTAATGTGACTAGGGTTTTCAAAAAGCTGCAGATCAAATAGAAGATATTGTCCAAAGAAAAAAGTGAGAAATTTTGGGCGCAATGAAAGTACTTGTTGATTGAATCGAACGATAGCCCCAGACATGCTTGCTTTGGAGTGTGCAATATTGGCTTTAAAATAATTTTCACGTTCTATTTTTTGATCATTCTCTTCAGAATTTGATCTATTTGTATTTACTATTAGATTTAATCCCTGAATAGACTGCTTGAGTGCTGCCTTTGCAAAGTTATATGCAGCGAGGGAATAACCAAGGTTTGCAGCATGTTCGGATAGATATGATTTTGCTGGAAGCATATCCTGTTTAGACGCAAAGGTTAAGGCGTTTATTCGTAAAATATCATCGAACATTTTTTTCTGCATAGCATCATAAAATGTCGATTCAATCAAATACGAGGTGCTAGCAGCTAGCGTTTGTGCTAATTCTAAAGAAATATTAGTGTTTTGCAGGGATGTATTAAATTTCAGAGCATATTCAAAGAACAAAGATGTGTGTTTATGATGAAACTGTTCCTTTGTTAAAAAGAAAAATGCAATAATGGGATCTTCGCTTCTTGAAAGTAAGATCGCTTTTTCATGAATATCTGGTGAATAAATATTATTATTTGCAGCCAATAGTAGAACATTATTTTTCATATTAGAATCTGTACTATGCAGCAATACTTTTTCCAGGGATTGCAAAGCATTTTCTATGTCATTTTTGTTAATATAAACTTTTGCATTATGCAGTGCTGTATCTGCTTTGTAAGCAATGTATTTAGGGTTCGTATCCTTGTGATAATAACAATAACCAGCATATCCTATTCCAATAATAACTGCAGCAATAATGAAATTAGTAAGTGTTGCATAAGAAGCAGCTTGTGCAACCCATGTTGTTTGCGCACTTACAGTAGAAGCTGTTGTATTCATAACTGCGCCTGAAGTGGCCGTTGTTGTCGCAGTAGCTGTACCATTACCTGTGGCCGTAGCTAAAGATCCTGCTGATCCGAGCAAAATATCAGAATGATTGTATACTTGATACATATCTCCAGGAAGTGAGAATATAGTATGTGCATTTTCTACAATAAATTGTGTGCTGGTTTTAATCATATAGTCTGAATAACTTTCCATCCTTAATTCATTGTACTCTTGAGCATTCTCTCTATTTTCACCCAATGCTTTTTTAATTAAAATTGGGCCTGCAATGGCTATCAATTTTGTAACACCTGCTGTGAAATCCATCACCTCAAAAGTATCTGCTTTCAAAGACATGACAGTATCTTTGAAAGCACTGGAACCCTGAGCAACTATATTTAAGGTGTTCACCGTATCGAGTAACTGCGTTATCTTAGGTGCTTGAGAAGGATCGAGATAACCGTTCAGAATATTGCATCCCGTGGTGGTTAGATTAAAAAATGAAGTGTAGTTACGTCCATTTTCATAAGCGAAAGCTAAACCCCTTGTTCCTCCAATGATGCTTCCTAAATGTTTTTTTGTTTTCTTGTCTATTTGTAGTTGATCAATAGCATATTCTGAACCTCTGAATAATAAATATTCATAAAATTGTCTTTTTCTTTGTGCATCATAGTCTATATTAGAATTCTCTTTTGGAGAGTTTTGATCTTGAGTGTCTTTTTTCTCAGGAACCTTTTGCAAAGGAATGGGCGCAGAAGCATTATCAATTATTGGAGGAGATACAGAAGATGTTTCGGCTGATTTAGGTGTGGTAGTGGGTGAGGAGTTTTTATTTTCCCCTTGTAAATGTTTTATTGTATCATCAAATAAATCTCCATTTCCGTCTTGAACTGCTTGTTGACGAAAGTTATCCGTCTGCGCTGAAGTAAGTTTTGATTGATTTTTAAAAAGATTTAAAAAAGGCTCAGCAGCTTTTTTGAATCGACCTGGAATGTGAGAATATTTCTTATCAATCTCCATAATTTTCTGTGCATTTTTAGAAGAGATTGCCGCATTCATTTCTGTTTCATAACTTATTTTTTCAACGCGAAGAGAATTTACTAAAGATTGTTTGCAGGCTTCAAGACTTTTACCTTTACTGCGGCTTTGTTTGCTAAAGGAATTTTTATTAACTTCTGTTTCAATGGCATCCAGTAAAAAAATCCCATTGGTTGTTTTTTCTGTTATGCGACATTTATTAACTTGTTCTTTGAGTTTTGTTGAATTTTTCATCATCGATTTTTCATTTCGCGATGATGAGTATTTTGCATAAGTCTTCTCTAGATTATTATTATTTCTTTGTTCTGGTGTCATATTAATTTTATCAGTTACAAATTTCCCCGCACTCTTAGCTACAGCAATTATTGATAAATAATCGCTAGATGCCTTTACTTGAGTATTGCCAATATTTCCTGAGAAATGTATACCAGTAGAATCTAGTTTTATTCCATTGTTAATAGAAGAGGAAGATGAAAATTCAGCTCGAAGGTTTGAATTATAACCATCTATAGCATTATCAATGCTTGCTGATTGCATGTTTCTTGCATTAGAAATAGGATCTCCAAACCCATAAACAATTGGCTGTTGCGTTACATCGTTTTGAAGAAATTGATTTTCTCTAAAAATATTATTTTGAAACTGCGCATTAAGCTTAAATGAGTTTTTAGACGGAGGAGGGTTATTATCTATTGTAATATTAACATTATTTGATGAGGGATTCATTTCATGGGAACCATTTGCATTAAATAAAATATGGTTGGATTGATTTAAAGCATTATTGAGTGAAAGAGATGATGGAATTTGTGCATCATTAGATCTTACTGGAAGAGGAGTTAAAGCTTGTGGTGATGCAACATTTGATATAGGTTCCACGCTGATTGATGTTGTGGGTTTTGGTATGGATTTTTTTGCTAATCCATCTGGTACAAATAAGTGATCAATATTATGTTGCCTACGTTCACAGTCATGTGGATTGTTTATTCCATGTTTGGTTTTGTTATTGATAAAATGGCGCATTTGTCCAATCAAATCTGTATTGATTTTACTTTCATCGATAGATTCTTTTTCTCCTTGCCCTGTGAGAAATCTAAACATTCCGCCTGTGGAAGTCATGTTGAATTGATTATTGTAATCTAGTAATTGCAAAAAGCATTTTGGATCATTTAATATTTGATTTCTCACTTTTGCAGCAGTTTGCGGGAGAGCGGGTGATGACATGCTCCGAGAGACGAAAGTATAAATTTTTTGCATAGATTGATTGATATGAGTAGTATCAAGAATATCAACTACTGACTGATTGACTTTTAATGATAAAGCTTGATTGACTATGTCTATTTGTGTTGGGGAAAGCTTTAGAGTGTGATTTTTTAATGTAGCTATAATTGGATCAATTTGAGATCGTGGCGTATTCGCTCTCTTTAAGCAGTCTTCAATAATTGTTCTTGCATCAGCACGTTGCCCACAATCATGTTGACATATTCCAAATGTATAGCCGCTTTTCCCCATATCAATTTTAGTCAATCGGTATCTAAAATTAGTTTCATTTTGCGCAAACATTTGCAGGGCATAATTTTTTAATGTTTCTTGATTCATCGTTCCAATAAGATAAGGCATTATTCACCTCTTAAGCTGAAATTAATTTATAATGAATATGCTCAAAGATCGTATTGTGGAGCCACGCTATTTCAACGAAGTCTTAGCCCCTGATTGCATATTTTCTGTTAATATTTGGTACTCACCCTCTCGCGAGAGCTGAATCTTATGTACCTTATTTTCCACATCAGTCAACGTAAATTCTAAGGTGCCAGTAAGCGTTGGCATATCACTTTGTAATACTCGTTGATGAGTAGGATCCATTAAGAAATCCATGATCGCTTTACGGACTTTCAAAAATATATAATCTTCTGCCTGAAAACGTGCTTCTGAATCAGGTAATTTTTTAATTGCTTGATACTCAGCCTGATTGACAATTCGACAATCAATTTTTTGCTGCTTTAGAAGTCGAGTGAGCCATTCGCAAATAATTGCGCCGGATTTGATGTGAGACCAGCTAAGATTATCTTTGTCGAGTTTATTGGGAACATTTCCAAAATCTTCTTTAAATGATCCGAAATGAGTCATGGGATGTAAACCACCTAGTTTGCACAAGGTTCGCTCTGGATCCACTGTATTTAAAGCACCGGTTAATGGCATATCAGGATGACATAAAGAGGTTCTAAATGTAATCGGCATTTGATCAACACTCAGTGTTGCGCCTATTTCTATTAAATCTAATAGCATTTTACCAACTGCGAATGCGACATGGTTTCTACTAAATTCAGCAATAAACCAAGAGGCAGTAAGTACTGATAAGGTGTTAAAATATTCTGTGCTACTTACCTCATCTAACCGTTGTTTCATGGTGATGGTTAAGGCTGCGCTAGCAGTTTGTTGTAAATCTGTAATATCGGGAGTCGTACGCAATATATTTGCAATTGTTTTTGCTAGTTCATCGATACCCATTTTACCTTGTTGAAATGCACCCGCAGCTGCTTGAATATCAGCCGTTGCTTTTTCTGCATTGGCATTTGTTTGTTGTAGCACCGCTTTGCTGGCAGGTGCTCTGCCCATTAATACATTTCGCATGGCTTGTGCCATCGTTAAGTTATCAAAATTAGCATTCAGCATATTGACGCAAATATCGCGGTAACCTAAATATTCTTTGGGTTTAATGGCATCGGGCTCTGGGTTCTGTGTAGCACGGTATGCAGCCATCGTGGTAGATGGAGCTTCTATTTCCAAAGAAAAATTCTGGAAACTACCATAATCATAGGCGTAACGATCGGAGGGGCTACGAAGGATCACTCTTCTACCTCCCATATTGAATAGATAAGCAACAACAGGTGTGGTTTTATCGTCCCATTTTTTTTGTTTTAACTCATTGGCAATCGTATACCATTGCAGCAGGCCGCCGATGGGCGTTACAGCCTGCCCACTTTTTACCGCATTCATCAAGGCATCGGTTTCTTGTTTTAATTGCGCATCGGATTGTGCGGTTGTTTCAGCAAATTTTGGCCAGTCAATTAAATACTTTAGCAACTCAAACACGCTAAAAGCCACTTCTTGTCCATTTTGTCGAATCGCAATGCCTGCGTAGGCTGCTGTGAATACTTGTTTATCGAGTGGCATGATTGAAATCCTATTGATTGTTTTGAACTTCATAACATCTTTAGTCTATGAGGTCAATTAGCACTAAATTTCTTTAAATTAACCTTCATTATACGTAATATGTGGAAACAGAAGATATTTTAGCGGCTTAGTTCACTCTTAATCTGTTTATCATTATTAATTAAATGGTCTAACTTCTGTTGTAGTTTAGTTTGCATATTGCTTACAAAAAGTATTCTATTTTGCTTATTAGGATTAATATCTTTGAAATCCTGTATCACAAATGTAACACCTGTTTTCACGAGATACCCAAACATATTGCGAGCTTCTTCTAAGTCTTTTTGTTTCAATAGATCATTAAAATCTGTTTTCTGCTCATTAAGAATTTGAGGTGCGATTACATGTACAGGTGTAAAGTAATTTTGAGTTAATTTTTCAACCGCAGTAAGTAAGTTTTTTTTCGCTTGTTCAGCTTTATCCCCAACCATGTCATTATCAGCGCAAAACATAACCTTATCCGGCAAATCTTTAATTGGAGCGTAAGGGATATTAGTTAAACTACAAGTGATATGCACACGAGCCTTGGGATTTATGGTAAGTATGCTTAATCCAGTTTCAGGGCCTTCAGCAAGATGTGGAATGCCACTAGTATCACCTAATTGAATACTAGCACCTTTCATTGGCCCAAATGTTTGTTTAGTTAAAGATAATGCATTAGTTCCCAGCCCGAAAGTTACTTGTGTTTTTTGTGCGCTTTTAGCATCCAAATAAACTAAATGTACGGCTTGAATTTTACCATCTTTATCCCGCAGTGGAAAAAGAACAGCAGGGTAACGGTTATAGTTAACAAAACGTATATCATTTGGATGTTGATGAATAATTTCTTTTGGAATATGTCGATGCTTAACTAAGTATGTTTCAGCTAAAGTATTTTTAGCTGGCCTAGATAATTGATAAAGCCGTTGAGCCTTTTGAATACCCTGTTCTCGTTTATAAATGGCATCTAAATTTGCTTGCGATATCCTGTCAGATTGTTTATTTGCAAATTTTTCCGTAAGAGGTGATCTCGTATCTTTGCCTAAGTAATAGTCTTCAATAGGCTGACCTAAAAGAATATCTGCCGCAAAATGCAACGATTCTTCACGTGTTTTGTTATTAACAATTTCAATTAATTTGATGAAGTCTAATTTTTTATTTGAATAGAGACAATCTCCACGAGTGATATCATTTTCACTTTGAGTCATGACAAGAAGACCTTTAGTAATATCGACATCACCATACAGCAACCCCCTTTGTAAGGTTTTTTTTGGTTTGCCTAATAGTTTTTCTGCATGTCGCTCAATTTTATAGCTTAAATGATCCAGAAGTTTAGCTTCATTGATTTCAAGTTTTACTTCCTGTTTTGATTGTTTTGATTCTGCTATGGATAAACCCCGATAAGATTTTGAAGTTTGGTGCAAATATCCTTCTTTATCTTGGGTAAAAATGCGCAGAAATTTTTTTGCACGGGTTGCGCCCACGTAATTACTTTCATAATTGAGCATTCCTTTGTTATCAAGGTTTGCAAGCATTAAAACACACGCGGCATCTAAACTTTGAGAATTATGATATGTGCGTGCATAGCCATAATCGATGACGGCATGTGGTAAGTAATTACGCTCAAATCTAACTATTTCATTATGTCCAAAATCGACAGTAAAATGACTGTTATTAAAACTTTTTAATATGCCATGTTTTGATGTATTAAGCGCAATATTTGATGAGTGTCTTACATTTTGAGTTAACATTATCTTTTCATCAATTGCAAAGTGAGCAATTTTAGCGGCATAGTATTCAAGGGTATTATCGCTATGAAAAATTTTACGCATGGGGTCGATAGTGATAATATGTTTACGCGTAAGTTCACCTTTATCATTAAGATGGCAAGCAGCAAGAGAAAGAGTATTTTTGTCAATGTTTCTATCAGTAATTTCCCAATAGCTGCTTACAGTAATGCCAGCAGATTTAATTTCTTTGTTAAATTTTAGTATATGTCCTTGCGTATAATAAGCGGCTCTATAGCGCAACTCGGTGCTTAAATCTTCGCGTTGTAACATGACTTGACCAAATGTTGGTTTGTTTTGTATGCGTAATAATTCATTGACAGTTGATCGTTCAGCATTTGTTAGGGTAAGTATTAAGCTATCATCTTTTAGAAATTGGGGAAGTTTGTGATATGTATTACAGAGAGTATCAATCAAGTTTTTATTAAGTTCAGGATGGCGTAAATAGGGCGCAAGACTTTTAGCTTGTTCACCTGTTTTGAGTTTAACTAAATCGACGATTGCTTTATGTAATACGGGATGTTTGATAGCGCATTGTCGATAAATTTTTCTTAGTGTTGAAACTTCAATTTTTTCTTGTTGTTGCAGATATAAAAAAGGCTGGGCAGAGCGAGGCGAATCTAATTGTGCACTATCCCCTGCAAAAACCATTTTTATAGAATATTTGCTAGCGATCTGTGTTAAATTTACCATTTCTTTATAGCTGAGCATTGAAGACTCATCCACCAATACGACTGTTTTTCCACTCGTTATCAAATCTTGTAGCTGATGGTTTTTTTCGTTTTGTAAGAATTTTTTTAAAGTCATGGTCGGGATGCCCGCTTTTTTACATAATTCGTCTTTTTGGCTGTGTTGTGGGGCAATGCCGATTACTTGATATTGTTCTGCTTGAAACAAAGCTGCAACGTGCCGCAAAACTAGTGAAGTCTTGGCACTTCCTGCTGGGCCTTGGAGCAGAGATAAACCACTGTTAGTAGTTGTGATATTGAGAATGGCTTGCTTAGGTTCTGTTTCAAGTCTTGAGGTAGATTGTTTAAAATAATTTAATACCTGTTCTTGGCTTAACTTAGGAATATCGTTAGATATATTATTTTGTTTAGATAGATTATTAGATTCATTTTCAAGTTGATGAAAAGCTGTTGTTAAAGCTTGCTGAGATTGTATAACCCAGCTTGCGGTATAGTGCTGTCCTTTTTTGATAATGTCACCGGAATCTAGTAAAGACTGAAAGCCATGAAGCATGTCATGAATATCTAATTGTCCTATTTCCAGTGAAAGTGCATGTTGAGTAATTTCCCATTGACTGAATTGAGTTTTACCACCACCACTTAGTTCATGTATGGCTTGGCTTAATGCGGTAATACTCAATTTTGTTTTTAAATCAATATTGGATTCAAGCGCATTTGGCGTACTTGAAGTTTGCGTTTGAATGGGTGTAGGCACAGGCATGTTTGTTTGAATGGATTCTAAAGAACGAGCTACAGATTTTGGATAATCGGTATATAGCGTAACATATTTATCCTCCATGCCTGTTAATGCACGAAGCGCATTGATGCTATGTATTGCCCTACAATCCAAATGTAGCTGTTGAATATTTTGAATACGAGCAGAGGGATGAGCGCAATAGCCATAATCCGCGTAAATAGGTCGCTCATGACCATCCTTATCTTGCAAGTGCAGTACAAAAGGTTTGTCTTCTTGCGCAAGCTTTAAGGTAATCCCTTTTTTGTCAAAAGATACTACTTCACCTATTTGATTTTGAAAACGCTCGCCATAAATATTCATACTGGGTAGCAGTAATCGCTCTCCGGTTGTTATTGTTAATGGTTGTTCGCGAAATAGGGCAAGATCACGGGGCTGTGTAATTTTTTCAATATTTAACTGATGCTTTGTATAATGCTTACCATGCATTAATGTTAATGTATTGTCTTGTATTTCGGTAATTTTAAAGTGATCGTTAATACGAATTTTATTATGTGAATCAATTAAGCTGCGCTTATTTAAGCGCACTATATCACCCACTTGATAAGTCGTTTGCCGTGAAAGCTCAGTTTGACTAATATACTGGTGAATATAGCTGGAGACAGTTATGCCGTTTGCAGGTAGCTTTTCTTGCTGTATTAATTGACGACGAACTAATAGGTTAATAGTATCCTTTTGATAAGACAATAGTAGAGTGTTCACATCTGGCGTATAGAGATGTGCAAACTTTTCAATAAAGTTATCTGGTGATAAATTTTTAAATTGTAAAGATTCAGCATTGCCTCGCTCGCTAAAGCTAGTCCTAGGTAAATGAGACGCAATCAATTCAATAGGCGACAAACGCCTATCTAACGCAGATGTAGTTTTATCATTAGCCCAAATAATCCGACAGTTTTTATTTTTAGCAATATTTTGAATGGACTGCATTTGTGAATATAATAATTTTTCACTGCCATGAATGATAAAAATACTTCCTTGTTTAATTGTTGCCTGATTAAGATAGTTTAAGCTCCAAGTTTTAATCCCAGCCTGTTCGCAAATTTTTCGATCAATACTTGAGACTGTTAGGTTGAAAAGATGTACACCTAATACTGAACTAAATTGACTGGCACGCGTTAGAAATTCTTTATCAGTTTTTGGGTTGAGGTTATCAATAATCAGTTCGCGCTTATTACTATTGAGAGTAAAATCAATGAGCTTTTGATAAACCGCATGATCGGAAATAGAGTTTATATTTTTAGGAATAATCCACTTGCCAGCAACAAAGCCCAGTAAAGATTTCCCTAATGGCCTAA
>Ga0206858_1016_pt1 | contig 58443 bp, 48 predicted proteins | sample Alteio_BWOrgCont_46_FD_152622 | JGI IMG/M metagenome (GOLD analysis project Ga0206858, IMG submission 152622) | Enriched cells from forest soil in Barre Woods Harvard Forest LTER site, Petersham, Massachusetts, United States -... | ecosystem: Environmental > Terrestrial > Soil > Temperate forest >... | reverse complement strand
CAAGAGCATATTTTGCTTCCGGCCTTTATACGAGCAAAGCCGCTGGAGTTAACAGTGGGGCGCAAGGCAGTTTTGCGCTAAATGTAAACGGAACACAATATGAGGAATCATACCTTGCCAGTACCGGTGTAGCAACTGACGCTTTGGGAACCCAATTTTATGGGGTTGGCTCACAGGGTACTATTGTTAAATACTTAATACTTAATAAAGGCGACAATACCATTGCAATACAAGGGCGTGTATGGGCTATGTATAATTGCGGTTCAGCTACTTTTGGTATTAAAACTGGTCCTGGCAGTGCATATCCAAATGGGTATGACGGATCAAATGGTGTATATGCCGGTTGGTGCAAAATAACAGTAGCAGAGCAGTAATAATTACCTAAGCACTTTTATAAAATATAAAACAGCTAAAATGAAAATAACAATAAATATTGCCTGCTGTTTGCTTATGGCCTTAGCAGCAATAAATAAAGCTGCTGCTCAGGTACATGCTAACGATAATCTTTGGTACAACAACGGTGCACAGGTATATGTAGGCAGCAATTGCCTTGTAACCATACAGGGCGATGTTACCAATAATCAGGCAGGCAGTATAGCTACACCCCTTCTTACCAATAATGGTTTTATGTGGGTACAAGGCAATATGTATGGCGACAGTGCTTTTGCACAAAGCGGCAATGGCGCTATAAGGCTGCAAAACAAAACATTGCTTTATACTGCACCCTATGCATCCGAAAATTATCAGGTAATACAAGGTGGATATGCAGTACACGGCAATCAAAATGCTATTGGAACTGCTGCTGATGGCAGTTTTTACGATTTGCAACTCGACAATCAAAACGGCCTTGTATTTACAAAAAGCAATACCGATGTAAGGAACAGTGTTGATTTTAAACCAGCATCCGTAACCGTTGATGGTATTACTATTGCGCCAAATGGAATTACCAACCGCATACTCACTTATGATCCCGGTACTGCAGCAACACCTGCAAATGCACCTGCAAACGGAGCAAACTATACGGCCATATTTGGGATGATGAATAAAGCAGGAGGCTTAAGCAATTTTAAAAATGTAAGCAATAACCTAACTGCCAATACCACTGTATTGGATAGTGCCTATATACAAGGAAAATTAAGAAGGGCTGTTGACTCTGTTAATGGTGGCAGCTACGGCTTTCCTTTAGGGTTGGAACCAAGTACAAGCAGCTCTGCTTCCAAAGGCATTCAATATGCAAAAATGGACTTTACTGCCAATAAATACAATACTGTACTTGGCTATTTTCAACAAAGAAGCGACAATACAGATTCTACGCCGGATAAGGTTTGCAGCATTGTTTCCAATTATGTTTATTATGGAGCAAGCAACCATGGGCAATGGATATTTACAACACAAAACTCATCCAACGATGCTTATAATCTTACTATCTATCCGCAGGATTATGGTATAACAAATTCTGCCAAATATTTTATTACACAAAACAACAATACTCCTGTGCCCGGCACTCAATCCTGCGCTGTATCGCCGCTTGGGCTAAGCGTAAACGGCATAACAGGACTTGGCACATTTGATTTTGCAGGAGGAAGTACCATTATGCCGGAACCGGATTTTACGGTTACTTATCCAAACACACCAACAACGGGCGATGTAAGCACCAACGACAAGATACCGAACGGTGCTACGTATGGAACGCCTGTACCAAGGCCGTCCAACCCTTCTGCATGTGCGCCTACAGTAGCAAGTACGGGTGCTTATACCTTTAATTGCACTACTCCCGGAGTGTATGTATTCGACGTGCCCGTTTGCGAACCTGCACCATCAACGATATGCACTTCTGAGCCATTGACTATAACAGTATTGAACCCGAACGATCCAAACCCTGGCCCTGTAGCAAACTCTGGGTACAGCACTGTTAAGCAGGGCGATTCCGTTGTGATACCTATCAACGCCAACAACAAATGCCAGAACGGTCCGGGCTGCACTTTGAACAACCCAACCATACAAACGCCACCGGCGCATGGCACTTACAATACAAACACCGGGGCGTATACGCCAGATCCAACATTCGTAGGAAAGGATTCACTGCAGTACACTGTGTGCGACAACCAAACACCTGCAAAATGCTCCAGTGCATGGCAGTACATTACAGTGGTGCCGGCAGGTTCCCCTAACAGCGTCACTGTAACTGCAGGGGACATATACGTGCAGACGCCATACGGCACTCCTGCAAACGGCAACGTGAACAACAACAACCCCAACGGGCCGTACACCATTGCTCCGCAAACCGATACAGTACCGGGCAAAGGGTCCTTCAAGCTGGCTTCCGATGGAAGCTATACCTTCACCCCTGCACCAGGATTCAGTGGCCCTGTAGATTTCCCTTACACCATCTGCGACACTGTTGCAGCACCGAACAAAACCTGCGCAACGGCAACCGTGCATGCATTGGTACAGCCGCAGCAGCCGGTTTACAACCCGGATTTTGCAGTTACTTATCCAAACACACCAACAACAGGCGATGTAAGCACCAACGACAAGATACCGAACGGTGCTACGTATGGAACGCCTGCACCAAGGCCGTCTAACCCTTCTGCATGTGCGCCTACAGTGACAAGCACGGGTGCTTATACCTTTAATTGCTCTACTCCCGGAGTGTATGTATTCGACGTGCCGGTTTGCGAACCTGCACCATCCATGATATGTACTTCAGAACCATTGACAATAACAGTATTGAACCCGAACGATCCAAACCCTGGACCTGTGGCAAACCCTGGGTACAGCACTGTTAAGCAAGGCGATTCCGTTGTGATACCTATCAATGCCAACAATAAATGCCAAAATGGTCCGGGCTGCACTTTGAACAACCCAACCGTACAAACGCCACCGTCGCATGGCACTTACAATACAAACACAGGAGTGTACACGCCAGCTCCAACATTCGTAGGTAAAGATTCTCTGCAATACACTGTGTGCGACAACCAAACACCTGCAAAATGCGCTAGTGCATGGCAGTACATTACAGTAGTGCCGGCAGGTTCGCCAAACATCACTACTGTAACTGCAAGTGACATATATGTGCAGACGCCATACGGCATTCCTGCAAACGGCAACGTGAACAACAACAACCCGAACGGACCGTACACCATTGCTCCACAAACCGACACAGTGCCGGGCAAAGGTTCCTTCACGCTGGCCTCCGATGGAAGCTACACCTTCACCCCTGCACCAGGGTTCAGTGGGCCGGTAGATTTTCCTTACACCATCTGCGACACTGTTGCAGCGCCGAACAAAACCTGCGCAACGGCAACCGTGCATGCATTGGTACAGCCGCAGCAGCCGGTTTACAACCCGGATTTTGCAGTAACTGACAAGGGTGTGCCATTGACAGGCAATACCAGCACGAATGACGTCACATCGCCTGGAACCAAATACGGCAACCCTGCACCAAACCCGGCGAATCCAACCAGTTGTGCACCGGTAGTGGCAGCAAATGGCTCGTACACATTCTCTTGCGACTCGGCAGGTACTTACTTATTCAATATACCGGTATGCGATTCCATAACAGGAGTGTGTACAACTGTACCATTGACGATCACCAACCTTGACGGCAGTGTTAATCCTACTCAGGCACCGATAGTAAATCCTGACTATGCTACTACAATAGCAAATAACCCTGTTACGATATCGGTAACAGCGAATGATAAGTGCCAAAACGGACCTGATTGCACCTTAGGTACCCCATCAGTAGTGACGGCTCCGCAGCATGGAAACTTTGATCCATCAACCGGTATTTATACTCCTGCAAATGGATTCATCGGGTCAGATTCTTTACAGTACTCTGTTTGCGATAATCAGGCAACGCCGAAATGCGCTAACGCATGGGTGTATATTACTGTGCTGCCATCCAATGCGCCAAATACAACTACGGCTGTTGATGATTACCTGCAGGTACCGTATGATTCAACCGGAACCGGAAATGTAAAAACCAACGACAGCGATCCGCAAGGCAATACCCAAACGGTGAACCCTCAGGATACAACACTGGCAGGAAAAGGAACATTGGTTTTAAATGCTGACGGCAGTTATACATTCACGCCTGCAAATGGGTTTAGCGGCCCGGTTGACTTCATTTACACAACTTGTGACAATGGAACGCCGCAAGCTTGCGCAACAGCAACGCTACATGTATTGGTGATGCCGCCTTTGCCGGATCTGTCTCCATTCATCTATTTTGCGGATGATGACAACCGTTTATTAAGCAGGAATCAAACAAGGGAAATAATGGTAACCATACGCAATGTTGGCGATGGCCCTACCACTGATATATTCCAGTTTAGCATCCCTAAATTCATAGCACAAAAAGATGGGCTGACTACTGTTGTTTCGGCAAACACCAGCTTTACGCTATTCGGCACTGTTGTCAACTTTAACAATGCTGAGCTGACTGTAACAGATGCGGGGAATAGTTATTTGATCAGTTCTAAACCTGGGGTAGTATTATCTCCGTCGCAAACGATGAACATAGGTTTTAAAATAACAAATGTGAGTGCTTCCATTGGCAACAAAGTAATATCTGCTACGGTAGTTTCGGGATCTGGCGGTGGTGAAACCCCTTTTACGAACGATACCAAATCCTATTATTTATATACACAATAAAATTAAATTATAAAACAAAAAGCTCCGGTTTAATGACCTTGAACCGGAGCTTTTATAAAAAAATGGGTTCTATATTTTGATATAAGTGATAAAAAAATTAACTTGCATCATCTTATAAACACCTCTTAACACCTTCTCCTCAATTATTTATTTTTCTTATTAGCTTATTGCGGCCTTTTTTATGTTGCAATAGTCTTAGTAGCAATCTCAACTCCTTTGAATCCCGGTGCTTTAATTCCTCATATTCCTGTTTTTGTATCTGAAAAGATATAAAGAAACCTATTTGTATTTTTTACAGGCCACAAGTCAAAATTTTATTTTATGAGGAAAGTTTACATTATGCAGGAAGCACTTAAAACAAATTTGTCAATGGTTGATGCTATTGATAAAAATAACCGGGTTGCTAAAAATAACTCACTAAGAAAAAAACAAATGAAAAAAATTATTCCACTGGTATTGCTTCTGGTATTATTAACAGGAAGTATTGCTACTTATGCTCAGTCAAAAAAATTGAGTGATTTAACCACTACCGGATTGAACCCCGCAGAATACCCAATAGTAGTAGGCGACACAACTCACATAACCGGAACTATCGAAAATGCATGGAATGGCTCAGTTTCGCCAAATGCACCTTTTATTACATTGCAAGTTATAGGCGGCTTGACAATAACCGGAGCCCCTACCATCGCTACAGGTTATGGTACAGGCTTTATAACTTCAATCGGATTTACTGTTATTTCCCAGACAACAACCAAAATCGTAATACGGATAACAGACCCATTCCCTGCCTTTCAATCCATAGTCTTTTCTTACCCTGTAAAAGGCAAGGCTGCAACAGGAGACCTTACTAACAATGTAATCTTCAAAGTAGAGTATGATAGTACAGTGCCCGGCAATGATTCTGACAATGACGGCAACAATAACAATATTTCAACAACTTTGACAGTAGTAACACCATATACCAATCCGGATATCAATGCAACATTTGTGAATGTACCAGCTTTAGGTAATGTAAATACAAATGATTTGGTAATTACCGGCACAACCTATGGCACACCGGTTTTATTGCCCGGAAGCCCTGCCGGAGCTACTGCTACAATAAACATGAATACCGATGGCACTTATTCTTTTAAAGCAGATATGCCGGGTGTGTATGTGTACAATGTACCTGTTTGCTCTCCTTCAGGAACCTGTACTACTACTTTGCTTACCATAAGTGTTTCAGCAACAACAATCACTGCAATAGCCCCTATAGCTAATACAGATATCGCCAGCACTTTAACGCCAAACCCTGTAACCTTGAATACATTGGCTAATGACAATTCAATGAATCTAATGTTCCCGTTAAATCCTGCAAGTGTTAATGTTATTTATCCACCTAAGCATGGCACTGCAGTTGTAGATCCTACAACCGGTAATATAACTTATACCCCGACAGATGCCACTTTTATAGGCAATGATACATTGTTTTATCAGGTTTGCAGCACCAACACTTCTGCAACTTGCCCGATTGCAATGCAGATAATCACAGTGCTTTCGCCATTTGCACCAAACTCTGTAATAGCAGCAGATGATTATTATAAAACAGATGTAGGTGTGCCTGTAAGCGGAAATATACTCTTAAATGATACGGATCCCGAAGACGAAGGTTTAGTAGCAACACCTCAAACAGATGTTTTGATACCAGGTGCAGGCACTTATTCAATTGATGATGCAGGCAATTTTACTTTTACTCCATTGCCTACATTTACAACCACCACTAACTTCGTATATCAGGTTTGCGATACACATACTCCAATCAAAGCATGTGCAGATGCTACTGTTTACATTATGGCAACCCCGGCCGGAGGCGTAACTCCATTGACAATAGGCTTCCAATCATTCGAGGCAAAATGGTCCGGTAATTCCGGTTCGTTATCATGGCAAGGTTCTGGCAACGAAACTGCAGGTTCTTACTATGAAGTGCAACGTTCTATTGATGGGAAAAACTATATCACAATCGGCCGTGTAAATGCTTCAACATTGAGTTCCAGCTATAGCTATCTGGATAAAGAAGTTGCTGCAACTGTTTTCAGCAATACTGCAACTTTCTACTACAGGTTACAAATGGTAGATAATGATGGCAGTTCAAAATATAGCAACATTGAAAAATTGACAAGAATAATTGCAGATAATACAATTAAAGTATATCCTAACCCAAGCAACGGAACAGTACACTTTAATAATTTGCAAAATGTAAGCGCCATTGAATTATGGTCTTCAGTAGGGCAAATGATTCAAAGCATTTCTAACGTAAATGTACAAACATTGAATTATAACTTTAATGTTCATTCATCCGGTTCATATATAATTGTTCTTCGCATGGAAGATGGTAGCCGTCAAAACCTGCCACTTACAATTGTAAATTAAAATAGAAAAATCAGCTATAACGAAAGGGGCTGTCTTAAAAGGACAGCCTCTTTGTTTTTAAACTGATTACGACCTGTTAAAACAATCAACCCTGTAATGAATACAGGGTTGATTGTTTAAGGTAAGTTGTATGCGTAACTCTTTGTATAATGTTGATGTTTATTGCGTGACTGGCATTCGTTAATCTTTTTCAACAGATGTTTCCCAACCATCATAGTCACCGTTACATTCATTAGCAAATCTCCACAAGTCTAAAACATATTCATCTACACTGTTAAGGTCAACATTGTCAATACGGGAAATATGAAGCTCATATGGAAAGTCGCCGAATGATGTTTTTTCATTGTCACTCACAATGTCAAACTTTAGCGACTCAATTTTTTTTAGGAACTCACCTCTGTCGCTATCAGTTTTAAAGTATATCCAATGGTCAACGGATCTAGCTTTAGTCAACGGATCGCCATTTTTTTCAAGGTTGTCAACTACTTTGCGATTCTGAATACTTTGAAATTGCCTTGGGTTTGGATATATGAAGTCGGTATATGAACTCCATTTAAGGTCTTCTTTAATGCCAAAATCGTAAGTGTATGAAGGAAAAGCTACCATCGCTTCTGAAATTGTTTTGTCGTAAAGAGTTGTATCGCCAAAATAAAAATAAAAATCTCTGTGATTGTTGCTTGTCAAACGTCCTGCATAAGTTGAGTTATGTTTACTTGAAATAAACTCGTGTAGTCTGTCTTCGATTTCTGCAAGTTTATCGAACTCATTATTTGAAGATAAACCATCTTCTCGTGGATTATTCATTTTCAAAGAAACCCAAACAAAATTTGGCTTGTCATTTATTGGGGCAATTTTCATTAAACCCAAGTCAACATAAAAAGAGCCAATAACATCATCAACATTGCTAAAATAAAAATCCCATTCTTCTTCGTGAATAGATTTGTAAATTGGTTTGGCGGTTTGAATTTTTTGTTCTTTCTTACCAAAGAGTTTGTGAAACAGTCCCATAAGTTTTCTGTTGATTAGAGTGTGTCAAATACGCTTGCCACCAACTCTCAAATATACGCAACTTGCCAAAATCAAAATTGCACCAACATTTCCTATTCAAAATAGACTAACTCAATTAAAAGCTGCTAACGTTCAATAACGGTATGCAGTACAAGAGGGCGACGCAACGATGATGCTACCTGTACTAAAGCCCGGACAAAAATTGTATTTGTATTTATAACAAAAAATCCCGGCTTGATACCGGGATTGTATAAAATAAATGGAGCAATAATTTATGATACCAATTGCTTGCGTACCGCATAATCTCCAAACGCTTCACCTTCTTTTCTTTCTTTTTTAAACAAAGAGAATACACCTTCCAAATGCCCAAGGATACCGGCTTCGTCAAGGCTTTCTTTGTAGATTTTATTTAAACGTTGACCCTGATGGTCGCCGCCTAAATGGAGGTTGTACCTGCCGGGGGCTGTGCCTACAAAGCCAATCTCTGCAAGGTATGGACGGGCACAGCCGTTGGGGCAGCCTGTCATACGCATGATGATGTTTTCGTTGCTTAGTTCGTATTTATCTAACAGTGCTTCTACTTTAGTAACCATCGTTGGCATATAACGTTGTGCTTCTGCCAATGCTAACGGACAGGTTGGTAATGCTACGCAGGAGATTGAATTTTTTCGCAGGTTGGATGCATTGTTGGTATGCTCTGTAATTTTAAATTGCTCTAAAATTGCATTGATTGCATCTTTATCAGCAGCAGCTACATCACCAATCATGATGTTTTGATTGCCGGTGAAAATGAAACTGCATTTATCGGTTTTTGCTACTTCCAGCAACGCTGTTTTTAATGCTAAGGTTTCTGTATCCAACACTCTTCCATTCTCTACAAAAACAGTATAGTACCATTTTTCCTCGTGGTTTTGCTCCCAGCCATAATAATCGTGGCGCTTTGTAAACGAGGCTGGCTTTGGTTCTTCGAGTTTGAAACCGATACGTTTTTCCAGTTCTTCTTTAAATTTCTCTACACCCATACGGTCAACCGTATATTTCAGGCGAGCCAGTTTACGGTCGCTTCTGTTTCCATAATCACGCTGAACCGTAAGGATTTCATAAATCGCTTTCAATGTTTTTTCTTCTGTATCGGTAAAACCAATTACAGTTCCTACTCTTGCATACGTTTCTGCATTGCCGTGTGTGGTAGATAAGCCGCCGCCTACTGCAATGTTGAATCCTTTTAATTCATTGTTTTCAATAATCGCAATCAAGCCCAAATCATTGGCAAATACATCAATATCATTGTTTGGCGGAATTGCAATACCAATTTTAAATTTCCTTGGTAAGTACCTGTCTTGGTATAAAGGATCTTCTTCTGATTTTTTATCTACTATCTTTTCTTCATCCAGCCATATCTCGTAGTACGCCTGGGTTTTTGGTTTTAACAACGTACTAATCTTATCTGCATACGCAAAAATCTTTTCGTGTATTTCCGATTGCTTTGGATGTGCCGCACACATTACGTTACGGTTTACATCGCCGCAGGTTGCTATCGAATCGAGATGTGCTTCGTTAAAAGCCTGTATGGTTGGTTTGATTTTACCCTTCATCAATCCATGCAATTGAATGGTTTGACGGGTAGTGATTTTTATAACACCGGTAGAGTTTTCTCCGGCAACATTATGACAGGCAATCCATTTTTTTGCTGATAAAAAACCACCCGGCAAACGCAGGCGAATCATAAATGAATACAAGCGGTCTAATTTTTTTGCACCTCTTTCTTCACGCCTGTCACGGTCATCCTGCTCGTACATGCCATGAAATTTAATCAAGGCTTTATCGTCTTCACGTATAGCTCCGGTTATTTCATCGTGCAAACTTTCTTTGATTGAACCTCTTAATGCATCACTTGCTACTTTAATGGTTTCGATTGCACTTAATTTTTTATCGCTCATAGTTTAAGTTTCAAGTTAAAAGTGAAAACCAAAAAGTGAATACACTTTTTAATTCCAGTCTCTTTTAATTATCAATTATAAATTTTCAATTCTCAATTAATATACGTCCTTTTCATAACGTCCTTCTTCCTTCACTCCTTCCAAATATTTCTTCGCATCTTCCGGCGATTTGCAGCCGTACTTTTCGATGATTTGTAGTAATGTATTTTCTACATCCAAACTCATCGGGTCTTTTTTGCCGCATACATAAAACGATGCACCGCCATTTAGCCATGCAAATAATTCGGCTCCATGTTCCAGCATTTTATGTTGCACATAAATTTTTTCTTTCTGGTCACGGGAGAAGGCAACGTTTACTCTTGTCAACACGCCTGTTTGATGCCAGTTTTGTATTTCTGTTTGGTATAAGAAATCAGAAGCAAAATGTTGTTCACCAAAGAACAGCCAGCTTCTTCCGGATGCGCCGGTAGCATCTCTTTCAGCAAGGAAAGAGCGGAACGCAGCGATACCGGTACCTGGACCAACCATAATGATATCTTTATCTTCGGCAGGCAAACGGAAACGTTTGTTTTGTTGCACAAAGAATTTTTGTTTGCCATCTACTTTTAGTTTGCTTAGATAATCGGAGCAAAGACCAAAACGTTTTTCGCCATTTACATTGTAAGCATCTTTTGCAACAATGATATGCGCTTCGCCTTCATGCGCTGCAGGCGATGAAGCAATGGTATATAAACGTGGAGAGATTGCATTTAAGCCAACCAATATTTCTTCAAACTGTGTTGGACTTTTTACCGGATATTTTGTTACCAAATCCAGCAAGTCCATTCTGCCTGCTGGGATTTCATAGCCAGTTGCATCGGCATATTGTTTTACCAAACGTTCGGTTAAATGAATGATATTGATTTTGCGTTTCAATAATTCATATACCGTTGTTTTTTCTTTTTTAAACTCTACCACTTTGTTACCATCTGCCCATGTTTTCGCAATAATTGCTGTAACAACATCCGATGGGTTTTCCGGAACAATACCAATACTATCGCCACATTGATATTCGATACCATCTGCTGCTATTTCGATATGATAGGTTTCTTTGTTAGAGCCTTTATCATTCAAATCTATATTGGTTAATATCGTTCCTTCGTAAATCTGTTTGCCTACTTTTTTGGCTGATGCCGGTGCGCCGTGTGCTGGAGCAGGTGTTGCTGTTTGCGTGGCTGCGTTACCGTTAGTGGTTAATACTTTTAATACATTATTAAACCAGTTGTTGGCATCTTCTTCATAATCCACATCGCATTTTTGCAATGGTGCAATACGTTTGCCGCCCAACTTATCAAATTGCAAATCCACGTCTTCGCCGGTTTTGCAATACAATGGATAAGAAGTATCGCCCAATGCCAATACGCTGAACTTTAATTTTTCCAACTTAAATCCGTTTTGATGGATATGGTCGTAGAATTTTTTTGCAGCATCCGGAGGGTCGCCTTCACCATGTGTGCTTACTACCGCCAACAAGTATTCTTCTTTTGGAAGGTCTGTTAAACGGTATTGATCCATGCCGATTACTTTTGCATTGATGCTGCTCTTTTTTGCCTTGGCAGCAAAATCTGACGCCAACTTTTTAGAGTTGCCGGTTTCGGTACCATACACAATCGTAATTTTATTTACCGCCGGAGCACCCGCTGGCACTACAGTTGCAGCCGTTGAATAATTTGCTACTACTCCATTGAGGTAGCCATTCATCCAAAGCAATTCATCCTTGCTTGAGCCGTTGATAAGGTCAGTAAATAATTTTAATTTAGATTCTCCCAGCATGTTCAATTTCTTTTATGATTTTGGTTATTGCGTCTGTATCGCCGTTTACGGCTTTAAAATAATTGTCTTTTGTTTCGGTATTTATCAGCCACGAAAATTTTTCGTGTAATGAAACTACTTTACCAATAATAACTAATGAAGGAGATACAAATGTTGTACCCTTCAATTGCGCTTCGTATTCATACAAATTTACTATCCGTACATTTTGCAATGGTGTGGTAGCCTGTTCAATTACTGCTAATAATTTATCGCTGTCAATATTATTCTCTACCAACTTCGCTACTACTTTATCCAATGTACTCGACGACATATAAAATACCAACGTATCATTTGTATTCGCCAATTCTTTCCAATATGCATCGGTTACAATATCCGATTTATAATAGGTAAGAAAACGCACCGAAGTAGAAAGCCCACGGGCTGTAAGCGGAATACCTGCATACGCTGCTGCACCTAATGCTGCTGTTACGCCGGGAACAATTTCATAAGGTATATTATTGTTTGCCAATGTTTCCAACTCATCTAAAATATTGGAGAAGATAGAAACATCGCCTCCTTTCAAACGTACTACCAGCTTGCTTTCCAAAGCATATTGCAAAAGCATGGCATTAATATCCGTTTGCGAAATAGAACCTTCTGCATTGTATTGTTTGCCTACGCAAATAATTTCTGCTGCTTTATTTACATAGCGTTCTAAAATTTCTTTGCTTACCAAACGGTCGGTTAAAACAATATCGGCTTTTTGTAAATAGCGTACAGCCTTAACCGTTATAAGGTCAGGATCTCCGGGACCGGCTGCTACTAATATTACTTTGCCTGTTGTCATTTTGTTTTTTGTCTGAACGGGGATTTATTGGATTTTATGGATTCCACGGATTTTTAAATCCATTCGTCCATTTATCTTTTCAATCCTTTTAAATATTGTTCAGTAAATACATTGTTGTTTTATTTATCGTTCGTCTTTTCTGCATAGCTCACTTCGCTACTATCTCCGCTAATCCGTGGAATCCATAAAATCCAACAAATCCACGTCAAGACTAAAATAATCCTTCAATCGATAAATACCTTTCTCCCGTATCATAATTAAACGTCAATACTTTTGAACCTTTTGGTATCTCTGGTAATTTCTTTGCAACTGCTGCTAATGCTGCGCCTGTGGAAACACCTGCTAATATCCCTTCTTCTTTTGCCAGGCGTTGTGCAAATGCATACGATTCATCTTTGCCAACCTGTATTGTTCCGTCTAATATTTTTGTGTTTAATATAGATGGAATAAACCCTGCGCCCAATCCCTGTAATGGATGCGGACCTGGAGCTCCACCGCTTAATACCGGTGATAATTCCGGTTCCACTGCAATTACTTTTAGGTTGGGGAATTTTGCTTTTAATATTTCAGCAACACCGGTTATATGTCCGCCAGTACCAACTCCTGTAATGATATAATCCAATCCTTCCGGAAAATCATTTAGTATTTCCAACGCTGTTGTTTTGCGGTGTACTTCACTGTTGGCAGGGTTATCAAACTGCTGTGGCATCCACGAGTTTGGTGTGGAAGCTAATAGCTCGCCTGCTTTTTCAATAGCACCTTTCATTCCTTTTTCACGAGGTGTTAATACAAACTCTGCACCGTATAATGCCATCAAACGCCTGCGTTCAATGCTCATGCTTTCGGGCATTACTAAAATTATTTTGTATCCTTTTACGGCTGCTACCAATGCAAGTCCGATACCTGTGTTACCAGATGTAGGTTCAATGATTGTACTTTCTTTATTTAATAAACCTTTTGCTTCAGCATCTTCAATCATCGCCAAACCAATACGGTCTTTAATGCTTGAACCTGGATTGTTTTTTTCCAACTTAATCCAAACTTCATGGTCTGCACCAAAAAGTTTATTAATCCGTACATGGGGTGTATTGCCGATTGTTTGTAAGATGTTGTTTGCTTTCATTCTATTTTAGTTTAAAATGCTTGTTTTATTTTTTGTACTTAGCGGAGTTTGTCTGAACCATGATTTTTTTGATTTACCTGATTCGCCTGATAGGAGTAATACAATCAAACCATCTATCATAAATCATCTATCATAAATCACCCACATCTTTCCTTAAACATTCTCACCTTCGCTTCAATCTCCGCTAATCCGTGGAATCCATAAAATCCGTCCAAATCCACGTCGGGACTAGATTACAAAATTCAACGCCTCCGGTAAAGGATTTTTATCTTTAATTATCACTTCGCTTTTATGATATACGATAGAGAATGGAAGTACACTGTTTGTTAGCCAAACATTGCCACCTATCACGCTATCATGCCCTATTACTGTGTCGCCACCTAATATCGTTGCACCCGAATAAATGGTTACATTATCTTCAATGCTTGGATGGCGTTTTACCTGTGCTTTGTCTTTGCTTACACTTAATCCTCCCAACGTTACGCCTTGATATATTTTTACACGATTGCCAATAACGGTTGTTTCGCCAATTACGATACCGGTGCCGTGGTCAATGATGAATGAGTGCCCGATGGTTGCACCCGGGTGAATATCAATACCGGTTTTGCTGTGTGCATATTCAGAAAAAAACCTTGGCAATATCTTTACGCCCAATGTATGCAACTCATGAGAGAAACGATAGATGGCTGTTGCATAAAAGCCCGGGTATGCCACCAATACTTCTTCGATTGATTTGGCAGCAGGGTCGAAACTTAATATTGCTTCTGCATCCTGCAATAATTTTTTATAAATACCGGGAGTGCTTTCAAAAAAACCATCTGCCATTTTTTGCGTTTGCACGCTATCGCCTACTACATCATAAATTAATGTAGATAAATAACTTTTTAATGATTCAAATTCTTTTTCCAAATCAGCTACGGTTTGTTTGCGTTGCGGATGTGGTATAAAAAGAAAATCGAAAAATTTATCAATAAACTCTTTCGCCAATACATTGTCGGGGAAAGCTGTCATAGCTTTCTTTTGTTGTTCAAACACCTCTGTTACAAATGCTTTCATCTTCTTTTTATTTTAAAAATTTGAATCGTCTATACAAATTCAGTTTAATTCTTTTCCTTTCAAATCATCCTAAAAGCTGTCAGGCTGAGCCTGTCGAAACCGATATGCGATTTAGATGGTGACCTTAACCCGCCTTCGACAAGCTCAGGCTGACAGTATTATAATCAAATCATTAATGCAAAAACTCTAAAACTCTAATCCTACTGTATCATACAAGCTCCAACAGTAACATTGCTTGTTTCATCAATCAATATTGCACCACCGTTTACTCGTAGTTTTTTATAAGAATCATACGGAATTGGCGATGCTGTTTTTATGGTTGCTTTTATAATATCATTTAGCTGCGCCTGCTCTGGTGCTGCTTCTTGCTTTAATGAATTTACATCCAGCTTGTATTGAATTTCTTTTACCACCGCTTTTACTACACGGCTATTTATCTGCAATAAATATTTGCTGCCTTCTTTTAATGGTTTGCTTCCCATCCAGCAAATCAATACATCCAATTCGTTTTCTACACTTGGTAAATTATCCTCTTTCACAATCAAATCTCCACGGCTAATATCAATATCATCTTCTAAATGCAGTATTACACTTTGTGGTGCAAATGCTTCCTCCACTTCTTTACCTGCTAATTCAATGGCAGATATAGTGCTTTTCAATCCTGCAGGTTGTACCAATACTTTATCGCCTTTTTTATAAATACCGCTAATTACTTTACCTGCATAGCCACGGTAATCGTGCAACTCTTCAGTCTGCGGACGAATTACATATTGTACCGGAAACCTTGCATCGGTTAAATTAATATCATCGGCTAATTCAACAGATTCTAAAATATCTAATAACGACTTGCCTTTGTACCATGAAAACTGTTCAGACTTATCTACAATATTATCGCCATTCAACGCACTGATTGGAATATAGATTACATCTTTTAATCCCAATGATTTGGCTACTTCTTTATAATCTGCTACGATATTATTATATACTTCTTCAGAATATCCAACCAAATCCATTTTATTAATTGCCACTACTACGTGTGGTATATTTAATAAAGAAGCAATGATAGAATGACGGCGTGTTTGTTCTACCACACCGTTTCTTGCATCCACCAAAATGATTGCCAGGTCTGAGTTTGAAGCACCTGTAACCATGTTACGGGTATATTGTATATGCCCCGGAGCATCGGCAATAATGAACTTGCGTTTTGGTGTAGAAAAATATTTATACGCTACATCAATGGTAATTCCCTGCTCTCTTTCTGCACGCAAACCATCGGTTAATAATGCCAAATCAATCTCGCCATCATCCCTGTTCTTGGTTTGTTTTTCAATTGCTTCCAACTGGTCAATCATAATTGATTTGCTATCGTACAATAAACGACCAATCAATGTACTCTTGCCATCATCCACACTTCCCGCAGTAATAAATCTTAAAATATCCATTTTTTATGTTCTAAGTATTAAGTATTATGTATTAAGTAAGATGCAGTATGTATTAAATTGAAGCCTTTACTTACTACTTAATACTTACTACTTATTACTTACTAAAAGTATCCGCTTTTTTTCCTGTCTTCCATTGCCGCTTCGCTTACTCGGTCATCTATTCTTGTTTCGCCACGTTCGCTGGTTTTGGTGGCTATTATTTCGTTGATAATATCGTCAATATTGTTTGCAGTTGATTCTACCGCAGCCGTACAAGTCATATCACCTACGGTTCTGTATCGTACTTTTTTTATTGATACTTTATCTTCAGCATCCAATTGTATAAACTTTGATGTTGCTACTAACTGCCCTTGAAATTCCAGCACTTCTCTATCATGTGAAAAATAGATAGATGGTAATTCAATTTTTTCACGGCGTATATAATTCCAGATGTCTAACTCTGTCCAGTTGCTGATAGGGAATACACGTACGTTTTCGCCTTTGTGTATTCTTCCATTATACGTGTTCCATAATTCCGGACGTTGTAATTTTGGATCCCATTGTCCAAATTCATCTCTTACAGAAAATATTCTTTCTTTAGCTCTTGCTTTTTCTTCATCACGCCTTGCGCCACCGATGCAGGCATCAAACTTAAATTCTTCAATAGTATCTAATAAAGTAAATGTTTGCAATGCATTACGGCTTGCAAATTTGCCTTTCGGTTCTGTAAGATTTTTTTCTTTAATCGTATCTTCTACATTGCGTACAATTAATTTTTCGCCGATTTTTTCAGCCAATGCATCCCGAAAATCCAATGCTTCCTGAAAATTATGTCCGGTATCAATATGCACCAACGGAAACGGAAACTTACCCGGACGAAACGCTTTCAACGCCAAATAAACCATCACAATAGAATCTTTTCCTCCGGAAAACAACAATGCCGGACGTTCAAACTGCCCAGCAACTTCCCTGAAAATCTGTATCGACTCTGATTCCAACTGCTCTAAATAATCTAAACTGTGTGCACTCATCTTTGTATTGTTAATTCATTTATTTTTTTGAATGGGTTAAAACCCATTCCTATTCAATTACCGTTCAATCCGAAAAAATTATTAATTACTAATTGTTAATTATTAATTAGAATGCAGTCCGCACTCCTTCTTCGCCGCATCTTCCCACCACCATCTTCCTGCTCTAAAATCATCGCCCGGTCTGATAGCTCTTGTACATGGCGCACAACCAATGCTTACAAAACCTTTATCGTGCAATGGATTGTATGGGATATTATTATCGTTGATATACTTTCTTGTTTCTTCGGTTGTCCAATGCAAAATTGGATTGTATTTAATTACCTGGTTGCCTTCGTCCCACTCAAACAAATGCAGGTCGTGCCTTTCGGGAGAATGCTCGGCTCTTAATCCGGTTATCCAGATTTCGTTGCCTGCCAATGCTCTTTTCAAAGGTTCTACCTTGCGGATATAGCAACAGCCTTTACGGTTTTCTACCGATTCGTAAAATGAATTGGGCCCTTTTGCTTCTACCAGTTCCTGCAATTTATCCTGATTGGGATAGTATGCTTTTACGTGGGTATTGTATTTTTCGTTGGTGGCATTCCATACAGAATAAGTTTCTGCAAACAAGCGACCGGTATCTAATGTAAAAATCGAAATAGGCAGGTTATTGTTTAAAATATCATGGGCAATTACCTGGTCTTCAAAACTAAAACTGGAGGAGAAGGTTACTTTACCGGGAAATTTTTGTGCCAGCAAAGCCAATGTATCAGGAATACTTAGTCCATTTGTTTGATGGAGTAATTCAGAAACGGTATCTTTTAGTGTGTGTTGCATTGCTTGTTGATTCAATTTTGATTGATGTAAACGGGAGTAAAGGGGTTGCGCAAAACTTAGGATTTAGCGAAAATCCCGATGCCACAACAACACATACACTTTATGGAAGGAACCTGTAATCTCATATAATAGCCTGTAAAATTGGTGGGCAAAGATACTTACACAATCCCGAAACGCAAAGTTTTTTCTGCCTGTGGCTTCAGCCTGTATTAACAGCAAAAAAGGGCTTTTGTTTTAATTAAATGATTACACTAATTTTCGTACACTAATTAGGCGAATTACACGAATTACACGAATTGAAATACAGGTGCGTTTACCCATCTTAGGCTAATTCGAGTAATGGAGTAGAATTGAAATACAGGTGCGCTTATCCAGCTTAGGCTAATTCTGTAATTGGTGGAGTAGAATTGAAATACAGATGCGTTTATCCAGCTTAGGCTAATTCGTGTAACTGGTGGAGTAGAATTGAAATACAGGTGCGCTTATCCAACTTAGGCTAATTCGTGTAATTGGTGGTGTAGAATTGAAATACAGGTGCGCTTATCCAGCTTAGGCTAATTCGTGTAATGGGGGGAGTAGAATTGAAATACAGGTGCGCTTATCCAGCTTAGGCTAATTCGTGTAATTCGTGTAATTCGAATAATTCGTGTTCAGAATTCGTGGATTAAAAATTTATCGTCACCCGAGTAGAAAAATTCATGCAGGAAGCGATCTTCGACCCTACTTAGATGCGGAAATCATTGCAATACGGGATACGTGTAAAAATTTGGGCAGTTTTCAACTGGAGGGTTGCGAAATTTACACATCTGCAAGCCTTGCCGCTTGTGTCTTAGTGCTATTTATTGGGCAATGCCAAAAGCTATTTATTACGCTAACAACCGAAAAATTTTTAAAGAATTGGCAAATAATCCGGCTAAAACGAAGTATTAATTTTCTCTTTTTCTATTTCTTATCCACATTTTTTTTGCCCTTCGTTATAAAATCAATTCGTTAAGCTGCTTGTAATAGCGTGCTGTGGCATAAATCTTGTAAACCTCACCTTGAACTTAACCAACCTTAACCGACTTTAATTTATGAAGCAAAACCTTACACTTCTTTCCATAGCTCTTATTTATATTTTATTTTCTTCAAATGCTACTGCTCAGGTGTTAACACCGAGGTATATAAAAACCTGTTACCAATCCAATGGTTATTACGAATATTTACCGCAGGGATATTCAGCTTCCGGAACACAAACTTATCCTTTGTTGATTACGGTACATGGCGAAGGACAGGAAGGCGATGGCAGTCCAACTTATTTGCCGGCTGTTTTGCAAAACGGTCCTGCAATGCAAATTAATCAGGGGATTTTTCCAACATCGTTTACAGTAAATGGACAAACATTCCGTTTCATAGTAATATCGCCGCAGTTTAATGATTGGCCATTTGACCAAACATTAGACACTATCATCAATTATGCAATTCAAAATTACAAAGTAGATTTAAACCGCATATACCTTACAGGATTAAGCATGGGCGGCGGCGTTGTATGGCAGTACGCCGGTAATAATCCTACTTATGCCAGCCGCCTTGCAGCTATTGTTCCGATTGCAGGGGCTTCTTATCCGGATGATGGAAGAGCTGATATAATTGCGGCAGGCAATATTGCTGTGTGGGCCACACATAATAATGGGGATCCTACTGTTCCTGTATCTTATACCAATGGGTATGTTGCTAATATCAATGCAGCTCCCGTGCCACCTACCCCTTTGGCCAACAAAACAATTTTCACCAGTTCATCCCATGATGCCTGGACGGCCACTTACGATTTGAATTTTGTTACAGAAAACGGATTGAATATATATCAATGGATGCTTCAATACAGCCGAAACTCAAGCGTAGTGCTTGCTACAGGCGTAACGCTAAACGTAAGCAAACAGAATACAGCTGCTGTACTTAGCTGGCAAACACATTCAGAAGTTAACAATGAAGGTTTTGAAATTGAACGTAGTGCCGATGGAATAAATTTTGATTCGTTGGTGTTTGTAAAAAGCCATAGCATTGGCGGAGCTGGAGCTAACTACGGTTACACCGATATATCTCCGCTGCAAGGCAAAAATTTTTATCGCCTTAAACAGGTAAATTTTGATGGCAGCTTCACGTATAGCCCTATCAAATTGGTCAACTTTAGCAACAGTGCTTCCATATCAATTTACCCAAATCCGGTAAGTGATATCCTGAATATTACGGCTTCGCATACCTTTGTCAATGCTTCATTAAATATCTGGAATGCAAACGGGCAATTGATAAAGCAAACCGTATTAAATGGCAGCACCACAGCCAATGTGCCTGTTAATACTTTATCTCCGGGTATATATTCTGCAGAAATAAAAGAGATTGATTCGGATACAAAACTGTCATTCATCAAACAATAAATTCGTTTTATAATGGCAACCAAAATTGAAGGTTAAGTACTTTCAGTTTTGGTTTTATTTTTTATCTGAATGCCCAAGATTTTTATCCGGTGCTATTACATCCCGCAATAATTGCTTCAATTCTTTTATCTCGGGGAAATGATGCGTTACTCCTCTGTCAAAAACCATTGCATCATTTACTGCAATGGTGTATCGGCCGCCCGTTTCGCTCGGCACTAAGGTTACTGCTTTCAATTCATCCTGAAAAGTGGTCAGGAATTCCTGCGCCATATAAGCTGCACGCAGCATCCATCCACATTTAGGACAATATTCAATTGTAATTGTTGCTTTCATTTGATTGGTTTACAACTCAAAAATAGCAATCAAATTCAGGCATTCATCATTTTAATTGTTATTATTGCAGCAAGCCTTTTATTATGCGGATACATTTTTTACAGCATGTTTTATTTGAACATCCCGGTTATTTATTAACCTGGGCACAGCAGCAAAACCATACGGTTGCCATCAGTTATATATACGAATCAAAACCATTACCAGCTTTGGATGAATTTGATATGCTGATTATAATGGGTGGTCCGATGGGTGCTTATGAAGAAGATAAATACGAATGGCTTAAAAAGGAAAAACAGTTTGTAGCAGATAATATTAATGCCGGCAAAAAAGTATTGGGTATTTGCTTGGGTGCGCAGGTGATAGCAAGCGTATTAGGAACCGCTGTTTATCCGCATATACAAAAAGAAATTGGCTGGTGGCCGGTTTATAAAGTTGGCGAGAACAAAAATCATCCTTTATTAAAAAATCTGCCGGATACCTTTACAACTTTCCATTGGCATGGCGATACATTTGATTTACCGAAAGATGCTGTTCACCTTTTTTACTCTGAAGCTTGTCAACACCAGGGTTTTTTATATAAAAGCAATGTTGCCGGTTTGCAGTTCCATCCCGAAGTTCAGGAGGATGTATTAGCGGATATGACTGAAAATGACAAGGCTCAGTTGGTTTCAGCACAATATGTACAAACAGAAGATACAATTAATAAACTATTGCCCTTGAATATAGAAACGCAGCATATATACCTGCGCAATTTTATTGAAGCCTTTATCGCATTATAATGTTGTTTGTCTGAACCATGATTTTTATGATTTAACGGATTATTCTGATTAGCGGAGATTAAAGCAGAGTCTAAGTCCTGACAATCCTAAAATCGAGAAAAGCAAGATTGAGACAATCATTGGAGTCACACAGACTAAGCCAGAAAAATTTTGCTAATTTATCCAACTTACTCTTCGCAATCAGGCAAATCAAAAATCAGATTAAAATCCTGGTCGAGACAACTTTAATGTACCTTTTTTGCCCTTTCATATTGTTCAGGCCAGGTAATATCTGCATTTAATTCATGTGCTGCATGTAATGGGAAATAAGGGTCACGCAAAAATTGCCTTGCCAATAAAATCATGTCTGCCTTACCGTTAGTAAGTATTTCTTCCGCTTGTTTTGCATCTGTTATTAAGCCTACAGCGCCTGTCAGTACACCAGCTTCTTTTTTAACCTGTTCTGCAAAACCCACTTGATAGCCAGGCCCCACGGGTATTTGCTGATGCTTTACTACACCGCCGGAAGAGCAATCGATTAAATCAACGCCTTTTGTTTTTAAGATATTTGCCAGTTGTACAGATGCCGCTATATCCCATCCACCCTCTGCCCAATCACTTGCGGAAATGCGGGCAAACAACGGAAAATCTTCCGGAATTATTTTTCGGATTGCTTCTGTAATTTCCACTAACAAACGAATACGGTTTTCAAAACTGCCGCCATATTCATCTGTACGTTTATTGGTAAGGGGCGATAAAAACTGATTGATTAAATATCCATGTGCAGCATGAATTTCGATTACCTTATAACCCGCCACCAGCACTCGCTTTGTTGCAGCCGAAAAATCTTCAATTACTTTTTTTATACCTTCTTTTGTTAATGCCTCCGGCAATTCTTCTTCTTCCGAAAAAGCAATGGCACTTGCTGAAACGGTTTGCCAGCCGCCTTCTTTAATGGGTATAAATTTACCGCCTTGCCATGGCACAGCATGGCTTGCCTTACGCCCTGCATGTGCAAGCTGGATACCTGCAATTGCTCCCTGCTGATGTATAAAAGAAGTGATTTGCTGAAGCTTAACAATATGTTCATCTTTCCAGATACCTGCATCTCCATAAGTAATCCTTCCTTCAGGAGAAACGGCTGTGGCTTCCTGTATTATCAATGCAGCCCCGCCTACAGCACGGCTTCCCAAATGCACCAGGTGCCAATCGTTGGCAAAGCCATCTTCAGAAGAATATTCGCACATAGGCGATACGGTTATCCTGTTTTTAAACGTAATTCCTTTTATAGTTAGTGGCGAAAATAGTGTACTCATATTGTCCGTAACATTTGTAAGTAAATTTAGTTGAATACAGCTTTTGTTTTTTGAAAATTTGTTTTTTGATCCCACTCAATTTTCAATTGCCGTTTAAAGCACTGCACATTTTTAACAGATTGAACGTATCTTCGCAATCGTTGCCGGAAAATGCCTTTTGCCTAAAAAATCAAGATAGAATGCAGCGCCGGCTGCTAACTTATATGACTTACACTAAAAACTTACAATCTCAAATGAGAAGGTTATTTCTTGCTCTTTTATTTGCTGCCACCATCACCACAGGTTTTGCTCAAGTAGGTATCGGTACTACAAATCCAAACGGCTCCAGCGTACTGGACCTTACTGCCACCGACAAAGCATTTATCCCTCCAAGGATGAATACCATTCAACAAAATGCCATCAGCAACCCTGCAATGGGAATGATGATTTATAATACCGATTCTAATTGCATTGTTATTTACAGAGGCGCTGCATGGTTCAGCGTATGCAGTGTTACGGCTCCGCTTTTTAGTGGCAGTGTAGTTGCTTATGCACCGGTTGCTGTTTCTAAAACAAAAACTCAACGGGTATTTGCGCATTTAATGCCATGGTTTGAAACACCTGCTACCAATACATTAAACCCCGGCAATTGGGGTGCACATTGGACATTGAACAGCTCTAATTTTAATCCAAATAATTTTAATTCAAGCGGCCAAAGAATTATCGGGCCTCATTATTATCCACTCACCGGTCCTTATGCATCCAGCGATACTACTATAATAGATTATCAATTATTATTGATGAAACTTAGCGGCATAGATGGCGTATTAATTGATTGGCCGGGTACAGGCACAAATGCTGACTTACCGATGAACGAACGAAATACAAAAGCATTTGTAGCAAGAATTGCAAAAGCAGGATTAAATTTTGCATTGGTTTATGAAGATTATAATCTTGCTTCAGCATCAAATGCAACAACACAAGGGCAGAATGATATGACGTATGCACAAACAAATTATTTTTCAAAATCGAATTATGAATATGTAAACGGCAAACCTTTATTTCTTGTTTTTGGTCCAAGGCAGATTACAACAGCAGCAGGTTGGAATAGTATATTTTCTGTTTTAACTACTAAGCCAACCTTCATTACTTATATGTTCAATACGGATGCAGGTTCTACTGCAGCCGGGCAATTTGGTTGGATAGAACAAAGCGGCACTACACGTCTGAATGAATTTTATGCTACTAACCCGGGAATAATGGTGACGGATTCATACCCCGGCTATAACAGTGATTATGCAATTGCCGGGCCTGGATACAATGGCGGACCCACCTGGATAATAGCTGCAAATGGCACTTCTACATTGCAAACTACCCTTTCATTAGCATTACAACAAAGTGCCAGCAACTACCTTCAATTAACTACGTGGAATGATTATGGAGAAGGTACAATGCTGGAACCAACTGATACTACAACAGGAGGGTTTGGATATTCGCTTTTAACTACGTTGCAAACAAGTCTTGGTGTTGGCAATGCATTATCGCAAACAGACTTAGCAGCCGTTTTTAAACTTTATCAATTACGTCAAACCTATGCAGGAAATGCAACTGCATTAGCTAAATTAAATCAGGTTTATTATTATATGGTATCATTGCAAATGACGAAAGCAAAAGCGTTGCTTGCTACTTTGTAAAACATACATAGTTCTCTAATAAAAAATGCTCCATGCTATTCTATTCAGCATGGAGCATTTTTTATTAAACCTATTCAAATCAATTAAAAAGCTTCTTCAAGAAAACCTGCATATCCTGCCACGAAGCTTTATCTGCAGCTTCGTTATATTCTATCGGCATAGAAAATTTCTTTCCGAGTGCCGTTGCGTCCGGATTTGTAAAAGCATGCGTAGCATTGGGGTATGATTTAAACGTATAATCTGCATTGATAGAATCCATTTGATGTTTGAAAAGTGCTACATCCTCAGGCTTTACAAACTTATCAGCTTCACCATGACAAATCAATATTTTCGCTTTCAGCAAGTCTTTGTTTGCAGGAACACCAATTAAATTTCCATGAAAACTAACCACACCCTGGATATCTTCTCCCAAACGAACTGTATTCAATAATACGCCACCGCCAAAGCAGTAACCAATGGCAGCTACTTTATTTACATTCGCTTCTTTGTATTCTTTTATTTTAGCAAGTGCTCCATCAATATGGCGCTTAGCCATTTGCGGATCTTTATAAAACGGACCGGCAAGTTTGCCGGCTTCATCCGGCGTAGCAGCTACTTTTCCATCACCATACATATCTACGGCCATTGCCAGGTATCCCAGCTCTGCCAATTGCCTGGCACGTTTCTTTACATAATCGGTAAAGCCCCACCACTCCGGCACTACCAACACAACCGGCCGCTTGCCTTTAATAGCAGCATCGTATGCTACATAGCCCTGGCAGGTTACCCCATCTACTGTATAGGTTACTGTTTCTGTTTTTATAGAAGCAGTAGAAATATTTTTATCCCTCGAAGAAGCCTGCGGATTATTAGCGGACTTAAAATAAGAAAAGCCTGACATTGACAGGCCTATTAAAAACAAAGCTGATAATTTCATTTGTATAAAATTTTATATGATTGGTTTAAAATTTCGACTTTAAAACTATATTTTTTTTCTGCCAATTCAAATAGGTTAAATGAATTAGTTTTGTTGCATTCGATACGGTCTGTAACAACAGGACGCTGTTATGGTTGAGTAGCTGTTAAAATAATTTCTATGATTTCTGTGATTATTGCTTTTTATAAAAGACAGGATTACCTGGATTTGATATTCCAGTCTTTTGAATTACAATCTTCAAAAGATTTTGAAATTGTAATTGCCGAAGACAACAATGCAGCAGAAACCATTTCTTTTTTAGAAGATGCCCGTAAAACGTACTCCTTCCCTATCCGCCATGTTTGTCAGGAAGACAAAGGTTTCCGTAAAACTAAAATCCTGAATGCAGCAGTACTGGCATCCAAAGGCGATAAGCTGGTATTTATAGATGGCGATTGCATTGTGCACCGGCATTTTATAAAGATGTATCATAAGGCTATTAACAGCCATGTATTTTGCTATGGCCGCCGGGCTTTATTAAGTGAAGAGTTTACTAAAAAATTGCTTGCAAAAAAAAGTATCCAATCCTTAAATTATTTTTCAGCTTTATTAGGCGGCTCTAAATGGATGGGCGCAGCTTTATATATGCCATGGAAAAAAAACCAACATAAACAACATCGATTAATATTAGGATGCAACTGGGGTGTAACACGTAACAACGTACTTGCTGTAAACGGATTTGACGAAGATTATGAACGTGCCGGTGTTGGCGAAGATTTTGACATTGACTGGCGCTTAAAAGCAAATGGATTGAAGGTACATTCCATGAAAAACAAAGCTGTTATTTATCATCTGCATCACCCGGCCAATTATAATGAAGCCGATACATTATTTGTTGAAAACCTGATGAAAGAAAAAAAGAAAGCCGGCCATTGGTTTTGTTTAAATGGGCTGGTAAAAAAATAATCTTATTTTAATTCATGCTAAACCTAAGCGGCTCCATAAAAAAAAGAACCATCTACCTTGTACGCAAACAGGCCATTGGTGATGTGCTTTGGATTGAGCCGGTTATTAAAGCATTAGCCACACAATATAAACGTGTAATTGTATTAACCCGTTTTCCTGAATTATTTGAAAACTATCCATATAAAAATGTTGTCTTTCGTTCCAAAATAAGTCTTTTAGAAAAGCTTCTTATTAAAACAGAAAAAAGATTCGGCATTAGTTTTTTTAGCATTAACCTTAATAAAAGCTACGAAGAAAAGCCATTACAGCATATCCTGCATGCATACCAACAAAAAGCTGGCCTTCCTATTACGAATGATTTACCTGCTTTATATCTTAGTGAAAATGAATTACAGAAAGATGCTGCTATAAAAGGGAAATACGTTGTACTACATATTGAGGAAAGAGTAGTCAAGAAGAACACCCGCAGGATTTATGGGATAGATTGGGCTGCCGTTGCTGAATACTTAAACGAAAAAGGGTATCAGGTAATTGAGGTAGGCTCAGGCAATAGTGAAATTGCCAACATAGTTTACAAGCCAACAAAAACCATCCGTGAATTAATAAGTACAATTAATCAGGCATCCTTTTTTATGGGTATCGATTCGGGACCGGCACATATTGCAGCAGCACTGCATAAGCCGGTTATCCTTTTTTTTGGTTCGGTTAATCCCGATTTTCGTTTTTTTAAGGAAACACTAAAAGGTTTTATCTTACAACATTATTGCCAATTTGCAGGTTGTTATCATACGGCAAAAGAACCAACTACCTTAACCTGCAGAGTTGTTGGAGAAGAAGGCATTCCGCCCTGCGCTGATTTTTCTACGCAGGAAGTATTGCTTACAATTGATAAACTGATTGAACAAAACAAAGAAGCCCTTTAATCTTCATGCATACAGAAACCAAGTTAGCTGCAGCACCTTTAGTAAGTATTGTTTTATGTACTTATAATGGAGAAAAGTTTTTGCAGCCACAATTGGATTCTTTAGAAAATCAAACTTATCAAAACATTGAGGTCATTTGTTCAGACAACAATAGTTCCGACAGTACTCCTGTATTATTAAAAGATTGGTGCACTAAAAACAATAACCGCTTCTTTGTAAGCTGTACCGATAAAGGATTAAATAAAAATTTCTTTTCGGCCATCAAATACGCAAACGGTCAATACATTCTTTTTTGCGATCAGGATGACATCTGGCATGAAAACAAAGTAGAAGAACTTATCAATTTCCATAAAATAAACAAGGAGGCTTCGATGGTGTATTGCAGGTCGAAGGCATTTGCTGATACTGTTCCCACAGATTTTTATTTTAATTTTCGCCAGCATCCTTTAGAAGGCAATCAAATAAAAAAAACACTTTTAAGCAGTTTCACTTTAGGCCATAATATTTGTATCAAAAAAGAGATATTGAATCAAATCCCTGTGCCCGGCAATGAAGTTATTGCATTTGATTGGTGGATTACCGTATCTGCTATGTGCCTGAGCGAAATTAAATGCTTGCCTAAAGTACGAACGCTTTGGCGGCATCACACATCCAATACAACAATCGATTTAAGAAAAGGACTGGTTTACAAAAGCAGAATTGGATACTTAAAACAATTTTTAACCAACCCGTTGATAAATACTGAAGACAAAAAATGGATTGCAATTGCTATCCAAAAACATGAAGAGCTGGATAGAAAGGATTTTTCATTCAGCTTGTTTTGGTTCCTGCTGAAAAATGCTTCGGTTATTTATTTTTATAAAACAAAAAAGAATCCATTATTAAAATGGATATCCTTTACCAAATGGGCTATGCGGCAAAGCAGAAGAAATTATAGTGTGGAATGATTTAATTTTTAATATTTGCCACAAAGATGCTAAGACACAAATCAGCTTGTACGTTTGTGCCTTAGTAGGCAAACAAATTTTCGTTACAACATTCATTCTTAAAATACATTAGTTTTGACGGCACTCGTTAAACTATTATAGCCGATAAAAAACAGTAGTATAATTTATGATTACAACACCGGCAACAAATATTACAAAAAACAAAAGGGCTGTTGGCGATTTTGTTTTCTCCATACTGATACCAAGCTGGAATAATCTTGCGTACCTGCAACTTTGTATCGAAAGCATCCGCAAAAATTCTTTTTATAAACATCAGTTAATCGTTCATATAAACGAAGGAAAAGACGGTTCTGCTGATTGGGTTAAAACACAGGCTGATATTGACTATACCTATAGCCCTGCTAATGTTGGCGTATGTTATGCATTAAATGCCGGACGCACTTTGGCTACTACTGATTATATCCTTTATATAAATGATGATATGTACGTTTGTCCCAATTGGGATAAATTTTTGTTTGACGAGATACAATCAATCGGGCATCCTTATTTTTTTCTTTCTTCTACAGCCATTGAACCGACAGCATCAAGCAATTGCGCCATCCAAAAAAACTTTGGTACTGATCCTGCCTCATTTAATGAAAAAGAGTTACTGGCAAACTTTGAAACACTTGAAATGCAAGACTGGTCAGGTTCTACATGGCCGCCTAACATCGTGCATAAAGACGTTTGGGATTTGATTGGGGGCTATAGTATCGAGTTTTCTCCCGGCATGTATTCTGATCCTGATTTTTCGATGAAGCTATGGCTTGCCGGAGTGAAAATATTTAAAGGCATTTCTAAAAGCAGGGTATATCATTTTGGTTCCAAATCGGTGGCAAGGGTAAAGAAAAATAAAGGCTATTATACCTTTATCTCGAAATGGAAAATAAGTTCAAGCACGGTAATGAAATATTATTTAAAACGCGGACATCCATATACCGGTGCTTTAAAAGATACACCTCTAACTACCAAGTGGAAACTCAAAAATTTTTATAAAAGAATACAAGCCTTATTTAAAGCGTAGTGCAGTATTAAGAAACAGCAGCGGCATGATATTTTCTTTTCCTGCTTTTTAAATATTTTTCGTGTATCACCTCGCCCATTGTTTTTTCGTACACTTTACTTTCTACCCAGGATATAACATCGAGGTATGCAAATGACCTTGTCTCAAAACGGCTTTTTTCAAACTGTTTTATCTTTTGCAGGAATTTTTCAAACTCCGGTTTTAGTTTGCGGGCAGATATGTGAAAGGAATTGCGCAAAAATTTAAACATCTCCTCTTCTACTACAGTAAGGTTTTCCATTTTTGCCATAAAGCGGAAAACAGATTTTATAAGTGATTCTATGATTTCAAAATTACCCAGTTCATAATGTGCCATCAAATGCAGTAATCGTGCATAGCATTGCAAATCGTAGCGCAGGTCCACATTATCATTGATGATACGTTGCAGGTAATCGATACAGGTATCATAATCGCCACTGCCAAAATATAAGGTAGCTATTTTGTAATTGAATACCAATATGCGGTGCGTATCGATAATCAAATCATATTCTTTCAATTTCTCTTCAATATGCGGCACCAATTCAAGTCCCTTGGTAAAAGTGCCAAGCATAAAATGATGATTGATTTTGGCACTGTTGATATATACAAAAAGCTGTACCCGGTGATTGGCGTGCTTATTCGCTAATTCTGATTGTGCAAACTTTTCAAACTGCTTTAAGGTAATATCGAATTTTTCATAATTGCGTAAATCAAAATGGGCATTCAGCAGGTTGTGCATGCCTTTAATATAATAGCCTGTTTCTATATTGATCATAGAAGGCTGCTCATGAAAAATATCGATCCACTTTTGAGAATACCGATAGTACATCAAAAAGTCCTGCCGTATAAAAGCATCCCAGTTATAGCTTTGATATAAATACAGGCGCTCGTAAAACCCTGTTTGCAAATGAGCATTTTCAGGAAGATTATTAGCAAGGAATTTCTTTACCTCTTTTTCTTCCTTGGCATTGCGTGCATGGCCATTTTGGATATACAAGCAATACAATTGAAGCGCAAGGTTGCTTAGGCGGGCTACCATATCTACCCTCACATTTACTTCATTGGCTTCATTGGCCAATACTTCGCCCTGCTCCAGCATGCTCCGGGTAATATGCAGTGTTTCAATCTTTTTTTCCCAGGCTATTACCTGAGTCAAAAAATTGTATTTATAATTCGCCCTGGAAATCTCTTTTAATTTTTCCAGTATCTTAAGGCTTTGATGGTACAACCCTTTGTTGTATAAGATACGGGCATAGTCCAGTTGCTCGTTTAGCTGCATATCAATGCTCTCGGTACTTTTCAGCAACCGCAAGCTGGCCAGTAATTGCTTGTAGAGATGTACTTTAATATTAGACAACTGTGGCTTCTTAATAGAAGGAAGCTTTTTCAGCAACAGTGCCTCGTCGTACTCGTGTAATTTGTCTAAAGCATCAAAAAGTTCTACAATTTTAAGGTGTTCATTGCCTGAACTTCGTTTTATATAGAGCTTGAAATTGCGCTTTTCAGCTTTTTCAAGGGACTTTATCAGTTGAAATAATATATCCGTAAACCGCTTGGCCATCATTAATTATTTTTAGTAAAACCCAGTATCAACGGGTGTTTTCATTAAAAATAATCATTTTCAGGATAATAAAAACACTTATAAGTTGGAATAAAAGGTTAAATATGCTACCGTACATTTGTATCAGAAAGGCAAACATACGGTTAAATCAAATAGCAAGCAATCGTTAAAAGTTATAGGAGGCAATCGTTAAGGGTCATAAATTCGAAAAATGACAACCTTTCATACTAGCAAGATTTATTTAAGATTTTCATATGGCAAGCAATCGTTAAGGGTCAGTCTGTTTCTACAGAAGGGCCTCTTTTTTTTGTTGGCGCAAGATAAGGTATTATTCTACATATAGCCAAATTTTTCTTAAAATTTTTTTCGGGTATGCTTTAACGTTGGTTTATCCCTTTTCCCCCCCTTTCGTTACTTCCTTCAATACATATAATTATATTCTTTTGCATTGCATTCTTTTAAATCATTTGCAAAATTTTCATAGCTTATGAGGGGTAGCAAACTATAGTCGTCAGGATTATTCTTGAATAGTTAAGCTTATTGAAATGCATATCCAAACGGCTTATTACTAACACAAAGACTAATTCGGCGTAATAAAATCCGGTTCCTGTATAAATGTACTGTTGAATTTGAACTGAAGGTTAGTATTAAATTCTATTCTCCATTCATTCATGCCCGGCAAAGTACGGGGAAAGTAATAGCCTTTAATTTCAAAAGTGCCGAATGTAAGGTTTTCATTACGTGTACGTACACCTGCTCCAATTGCACTAAACATATCGCTTTTATCGAAAGCCTCTTGTGTATGTGTCAATAAAGAAAGATTGCTGAACAGGTATGGAGCAAAACGGAAACCAAGTAATTTATTCATATTAAAAAACACTGCTTGTCCGCCAAAAGATGTACGCAAATCGCCCATTGTTTGTGTAGTTAAAGGAAAATACGGAAGACCGAAAGTGCTTTGTATCGTGAGGGGCTGATCTAATGCCAGGTTCATCTGCCGGGTAATACTGGCTGAAATAAAATTACGGTTGTACCAAACAGAGCTTATCTTTTTTAAGGCCGTAAAATTATTCATGCTTATTAATATATCAAAGTCTTCGAGGTTATGCTGATAAGAATAAGCACCAAGACGGAAAGTATAATCACCATAAGCTCCATGCTTAGAGAAATGTGTTATCTCTCCATTTAAACCAAGGTATGGCCGATGCCTTCCTTCCTTAAGCGTCCAGCCTCCTACTATGGAAGCATTAAAGCCTTCGGGCACATCCTCGTCTCTACCAAAACCGTAAATAAAATTGGTACGGTAAAAATCCTGTTTAAAAATATTAAGTGAAACCAATGACCCGGCCACATTTGCATACCGGTAATTGTAAAGTGTATCATTGGTAACCGGTATATCAGAAAAATGCATATCGAAGCCACGTATGGCAATGAATTTCCGAAGCCTTGTTTTTAAATTTTTATACAATAAACGACGGCTTCCAAAGTTATAACCATACCAACCATCTAAACTATAAAAGCTATACTTGTATAAACTTGTATAACCGGTATCATTATAATTATTAGCGGTAGAATTAAACATTACATTCAATGCACCCGTCCACGGTATGTATGGAGATACCAATGGTTTTTGAAAGCCTGTATAAACAGTTGTTACTTCATTACGGCCTGTTGCAATGGCCGGAGCAAAGGATTGAAAGCCTGTTGTCCAGTCAATAAAAGAGCCCTTAATATTTCGTTGTACATACTCAGCACCAAAGCCCTGATTAGGGCTTCTGCTTTTATCATACAAAAAATCCCCGGCAAGCCTGGATCCTGTGCCGCCCAGATTTTCTTCTTTTAATTGAAACTGTCCTTTTTTAGTGCTGCCGATATTGGCCGTGCCACCTATAGAGAATACATCTTTAGTAATAACAAAAATATCTACCGAGTCAATAGAACCAGGAACCAGCTTTACCAAAATACGGGCATCCTGCAAATAGATTTCTTCCCGCAAAAGCCTTTCATTATCTGCCAGGATACTGGGAAATAAATGATCGCCAGCTTTAAACAGCAAATCGTTTGCGATTATATTGGATTTGGTAACCTTATGAAATGTTTTGCCCAGCGTTACGCCAAAGTTTTTTTTTATGACTGTAGTATCGTAAATATTCCGGTCGAAGCCATAACGGAATAATTGAATACTCCGGATAATCATACCGGCGTAAGGTAAATATGGATTGGCAATTTTTACAGGCGCAGGCCCGGGAGGATCAACCGAAATACTTTTGGCCAGCCTGCCGATAATGCCTTTTTTTTTGGCAAGGAAGAAAGTGTCTTTATCATTTACCACAGGGTTTATCATCAGGATAGTATCCTTTGCTACGGGTTGCTTAACAGGTGGAATTGTGTCATTTTTTACCGTTTGCTGAGCATTGGCAGTAAAAAAAGAAACAAAAAAAAGTAAGCATAAAAACAACCCCCGTACACCCTGTCGTTCCATATTTGGCAATCGATTTTCCTTCACAATTATTATTCGTTTTCTTTTCCCATTGCAGCCAGTTTCATGTTATGGGCCACTTCATGCCCTAAATATTTTTCTAATTTGCCTTCTACAAAGTAAATCAATGGCGTTAAAACAATTGCGGAGGTTGCTTTGAATATATAATTCATCATCCCTACAGCAAGAATCAACTGCCAACTAAAAATATGAAAAAATGCTATAAACAAAACAATATAACTGTCAATTAACTGAGACACCAACGTTGACCCCGTTGCTCTTAACCATAAACGCTTATTGCCTGTCTTTGCTTTAATCAGGTGGAACACTTTTACATCCACCAACTGACTTACAAAAAATGCCGTAAGGCTCCCGATAATGATTCGCATATTCTGGCCAAATATTGCATTGAACGAATCCTGAATATTTGGTACGCCTTGCCGGCTGCTACTGGCTATCCACACATCTGCCGGAGGCATATAAATGGCAATAAAATACATTAAGAAAGCATACGATATCAATATAATAGCAGTAAGCGAAATTCTGCGTACAGCCTTGGGACCATAAAATTCATTGATGATATCGGTTATAATAAACTCTAATGGCCATAATACTACGCCGCAGGTTAATGTAAATGCCAGACCACTTTGCCCAAACAAAGAAAAATTTACAGGATGTAATCCAAATAATTTTTCCAGCGAAAAAAGCTTGGTGCCAATTGCTTCGGCAATCAATGCATTGCAACAAAAGAAGGCGGTAAACCCAACAAAAATCCTGGTAGGTTTATCTTTTAGTATAGAGTGTATCATTTATTACGGTAGAATAAAAAAATAAATAAGCTGAATGGGAAACAATACTAAGTTAAACAATACTATCCATTTGGGCAGCAGTTTGATTTTACCGTTGAAAATCCAATATGATACAGAGAAGAAAAAAAACAGGTTAACAAACAGGGCGCTGTAACCCAGTACAACAATCGTCTCTTCCCACATCGGCAACTTTGTAACTCCGTTAAGATTACCGGTTTGCTTGTGTGCCATATCCATCATCCGCAATGGTATTGTAATAAGAAAACAAATATTACAAATGCATGTTATTTTGGAAAAGAAACGCATACTTGATTTATATTTTTTGATATGTGCTTTAGGAATTATTTTAAATTACAAGCTTCTTTTCAAAACGAATCCTATTATCCATTTTTTCCTGCCAGCATTGGTACAAACGAGAAATTCTCAAAGGCTTCTTCGCTGGTAGTACCATCCGCATTTTTTGTAATACGCAGCATCCGTTGATATTCGCCTTCATCAACCGGTATTACCATTTTGCCACCTGTTTTTAATTGTGCAATTAATTTAGGTGGAATAAATGGAGCTGCGGCTGTAATGATTACTTTATCAAACGGTGCAAAAGTTGGCAGGCCTTCATAGCCATCTCCAAAAAAGAATTTAATGTTTGGATATTTTGATTTTAAAACGAATTGCTTTGTGTGATCAAACAATTTTTTTTGTCGTTCAATGGTACATACTGTAGCTCCCATTTCTGCCAGTACAGTAGATTGATAAATACTACCTGTACCGATTTCCAATACTTTATCAAATGGTTTAATTTGCAATAACTGTGTTTGATAAGCTACGGTATAAGGTTGCGAAATGGTTTGGCCTTCGCTGATAGGGAAAGCCCTGTCTTCATACGCTATTTCATCAAAGGCACTGTCTAAAAAAAAGTGGCGGGGAATATTGTTCATTGCCTGCAATACATTTTCATCTGTAATGCCTTTGTTTTTTAATATGTCCGTTAGTTTTTTTCGCAGCCCTTTATGACGGTATGTGTCTTCAAATTTTCTCATATACGCTTGCAAGATAAAAAAATGCCGGAAGCAACTCCCGACATTTTCTTTTTTTATTTCAAAGAAGCCAGAAATTTTTATTTGTAATGCGGCATTTGTTCATCAAAGAAATTATTTACGGCACTGTTCCAGTTATCCAGCAATTGCCCTCGTTGTGGATTTAATTGGTTAATGGCTGCATTGTATTTATTGGATGCGTCATTCACATCTTTTACGGCTGCATTAAAATTACTCACATCATCTTTTGAATGGGTGGAGTTATTATCAAAATCCGTTTTCATTTTTGTAAAGCGGTCATTCTTTAAAAGAAAATCTGATATTACAGGCATCTTATCATTTACTTCCGATATATAAAATTTCAACAAGCTGCGGCAATTGGTGATAAGTGAATTATCGCCCTGAAAAGATTTCATGGTATCCAGAGAAGCAAGGCCTGCCTGCGAATATTTCACCAATGTATTTTTTCCCTGCTCTATTGCAGTGATATTTTTTTTATCGACAGCCTGCCATAAAGTTTGTTCTTCGATATAGCTTTTAAAAAACACCAGGTACACCATATCATAATACGTATTCACTTTACCAACCGTTTCCATCATTTCATTCAGGTCCGATTTGCTGTCAACAAGGTTAACGTTATTCGCTGCTGCAAATATTTTCTCCTGGTCATGCAAATGATCCTCGGCTTCTTTCATCTTTTTATCTACCGCTTCTTTCACCAATATATATGCTTCCATCTCATCGTAAGACTGCTCAGCAATTTCCTGCATGTTCACGATTTTTGAATAATCGTCGTTCATCACATTGTAATAAAATTTGAAAAAAGATACTACCGTATCCCTGTATGCTTTACTACCATTAAAAGGTGGCATGCCGGAAGTGTTTTCCCTTGCCGTTTGCAATTCATCCATTAATTTTTCACGTAGGTTTTCTACCTTCTTTGCACGTTTGCCGTGCGATACAGCACTATTGTAGCTCAGAAATTTTTTGGTGATATCTTGATGTTGCTGGCCTATATAATCCATGTATTGCCCTGCATTACTGAAATCCTGTGCATGGCTTTTGGCTGTGCAGAATACGCCTGCTAAAAACAGGCCCGCAAGTACTGATTTTTTCATTGTATGTTAGTTTTGGTTCGATGTTCTGATTCTTATTTTTGAAGGCTTAGCCAATCAAGCATAATATTATAAGCCTCCCGAATGTAATAATCTTTGCCAATCCGATCCAGGTATCCCTGATTTGTTTGTTGCCCGGTTATATCCTGAAACCGTATCCGTTCAGCATCAAATTTATTATTGCCGGTTTTTACCAATATCCCATTCTTATCTTCTTTGCGTTGCAGGATACTATATACTTCATCCACATTTTTTGAAAATGCAAAATAGGCAGGCCATTGCAACGGCACATCTACACCTGCTGTATATTTCTGCAGCCAGCCCGAAAATTTTTGTATCTCTAAAAAAGAACTGTCTGTACTTACTCTTGCAGCACTTAATTGTTTTAATTGCGTAACCGGAATTGGCGGCAATGCATCATACATCGCTACTTTTGAGTTGTCAGGCAGCAGAGCCGACGCATTGCCTCTTTCTTTATATCTAAGCGGAATATAAATATCAGGTAAATTGATATCAGGTATTACACCTTTCCATTGAGTAGTACTGCCATTTACCCGGTAAAATTTTTTCTCAGTTACTTTTACAAAATCTTCAGGCTTATCTTTTTCCGTAATAGTGCCGGTAGTATCCATGGGCAACACTACTTGTGCAGTGCCTTTACCATAGGTAGTATCGCCAACAATCAATGCACGGTTATAATCCTGCAGTACGGCACTTGTTAATTCAGATGCAGAAGCACTTTGCGCATTTACCATTACAATCATCGGACCATCATAGATAGTGCCTCTGTTGGGGTCTTTTAAAAAATGTACATTGCCATCCTTGTCTTTTGTAGAACATATCGGGCCAATGTCGATAAATATCCCTGCAAGCTGAATGGCTTCCCACATAGAGCCGCCACCATTGTAGCGCAGGTCGAGTATTAAGCCTTGTATGCTGTCTTCTTTTAATTTTACTACTTCTTTTGCAACATCATTGGCACAGCCGTTACTGTTGTTTTCCTCTTCATCCGGCTGCGAATAAAAACCCGGCAATTTTATGTACCCGATTTTTTTTGAATTGTTCAGCACAAAACTCTTTACAATATTTTCATCGTTGTCGATTTTTTCTTTTACAAGCGCAATTGTTTTTTGATTTCCACCGCTTGTCCTTAATGTAATAGTTAATTTTTCATCGCTTGCTCCCTGCAGCAATGCCATTACTTCTCCTTCATTTAAATCGGCTAATTCTTTTTCAGGATGTTCGCCCGATTTTATTTTCAACAACACATCGCCCTGATGTATATCACCATTACGCCAGGCATTGCCACCAGGCACCAGGCGTGCTACCTGCCATTCTCCTTTATCATTTTTTTCCACATCAATACCTGCCGAATATTCAAAGCGGCTCACCTCTGTTTCAAATTCCTTTGCATTGGAAACATTCATGTATTCGGTATGCGGATCGTAACACCAGGTAATGGCACGCAGGTATTCTTCTTCCATTGCTTTTTCAAACTCGGGCGGTGTTTGCAACAAATCCTGCATACGGGCTGCATGTTGCTTTTTAATACGGTCAATTGCCTTTGCTTCCAGAGCTAAAAAATTTGCAGGTATTTTTTCAGTAAACAGATGTGCGCTGTCGCTTTCAGCATCTTCTATCCGATGCAGTATTCTCCATTTAATAGCCTGCTGAAAACGCTGTACCAGCATTGGCAATCCGGATGCATACGTTGCAAAAGGGAAGTGGATATAATCCGGTTTGGAAAAATCAAGCGGTTTATCAAGTATAGAATTAATAATACTATCCGATTGCTTTAGCCGCAACCGATAGATTGCTACAGACCGGTCGAAAAACTGCCAGCTTTTGCCCAGCATTTCATCACCTAACTTATACCGGTATGTGTTCAGTTCTGCTATATCGCCCTGGGTAAAATACCGCTTATCTTCATCCAGCTCATCTATCCATTTATTAAACAAAAGACTGGATGAGGAATCATTCCATTGCAGCGGCTGGTAATGTTTCATTTCGAGAAAACGACGCAATACCAAACACTTTTGCCGCAGTTTATCAGAATTGACAGGCTGCGCCTGCAAACTAACGCAAACGCATACACTAAACAAAAAACCAATGAAAAACTGCTTCAACGCATTATGATTTACGGAGGATTATTTCAATTTCATGTCGGTAATAATCTGTGCAATTTTATCATCCAGTTTTTTCTGCGCAGCATCAAAACCTGCAGCATTTTCCAACGTAGTTTTTACACTGAAATAAAATTTTATTTTTGGTTCAGTACCGCTCGGCCTTGCCGAAATTTTACTTCCGTCTTCCAATACAAATTGAAGCACATTGCTTTTAGGTAACTCTATCTTTTTCTTAGTCCCCGTTTTTAAATCGGTTGCCTGCTGCAGTTCGTAGTCCAGCAATTCCGTAACGGTAACGCCATCAATACTTTTCGGCGGATTATCGCGATAGCTTTTCATCATTGCCTCAATTTCTGCAGCACCATTCATTCCTTTTTTAGTAATACTTACCAGGTTTTCTTTGTACAATCCATACTGCACATACAGGTCAACCAGTTTGTCGTGCAATGTTCTGCCTTTGTTTTTTTCATACGCTACCATTTCACAAATCAATGCTACGGCACTTACAGCATCTTTATCACGTACTTTGTCGCCAATCATTAGCCCAAAGCTTTCTTCACCTCCAATAATATACGTTTCCTTTCCTTCTTTATGGCGTATTAAATCGGCAATCCATTTAAAGCCTGTTAATACATTATAGCAATTGATATTGTTTGCTTTGGCAATTGTATCAATCATATCTGTAGTAACAATTGTTTTTACTACCATATCATTGTCCGCAGCAATACCTTTTGCTTTGCGTGCTTCAATCATATAGTTAAAAGCAAGTACTGCAGTTTGGTTGCCGTTCATTAATACCCATTCGCCCTTATCATTTTTAACGCCAATACCCACACGGTCTGCATCCGGATCGGTGCCTAATAAAATATCAGCATCCAGTTCTGCCGCTTTTTTCAAGCCAATGCTCATCGTTTCTTTTTCTTCGGGATTAGGATAATTTACGGTAGGGAAATTGCCATCGGGGTTTCTTTGTTCTTCTACTATATGTACATTGGTAAAACCAAAACGCTTTAACAGTTCCGGTGCCAGCATAATACCGGTGCCATGTATCGGCGTATAAACAATTTTTAAATCATGCTGAGCAGCACATACATCAGGATATATCGAAAGCCCTTTTGCCATTTCAAAATAAGCTTCATCCATTTGTTTTCCAATCAGCTCAATATTCAATTCGCTGCCACTCCATTTTACATCATCAACCGAAGCAATTTTTTCTACTTCGGCGATAACATTCGTGTCATGCGGCGAAACCATTTGTGCGCCATCATCCCAGTAAGCTTTGTAACCGTTGTACTCTTTAGGGTTATGACTGGCCGTACACACTACACCACCTTTGCACCCAAGCGTTCGGATGGCAAAGCTTAGTTCCGGCGTAGGCCGAAGCGATTCAAACAAATAAACTTTTATGCCGTTGGCTGCAAAAACATTAGCAGTTGTTTCGGCAAAGCTTCGGCTATTGTTGCGGCTATCATGTGCTATGGCAACACTTATTTCTTCGCCAAAACATTTTTTTAAATAGTTGGCATAACCTTGTGTAGCCATCCCAACTGTATATTTATTCATGCGGTTAGTGCCTACGCCCATTACGCCACGAAGACCACCTGTACCAAATTCCAAATTTTTGTAAAACGCATCCGTTAATTCATCGGGGTTTTCTTTTTGCAATTTTGTTATCGCATCTTTTGTAGCCTGATCGTAGCTTCCGTTTAACCAAACATTTATTTTGTCCTGAATATTCTGTTCCATATATTTTTATTTAATAGTCAAATATATTATTCATTATTGATTAATGTACAGGACTATTGTTATTGTTTTTTTATAAAGCCATGCTGCCTACTATAAACCAATATTTATTCCCCAATTTTTCTGAAAGATGGAATACGGGTGACACAAATTAAAAGGATTTATTTTTTGTAAAACAACGCTTTTCTAATACTCGCTTTTATGATGAGGGTGCGGTTTACTTTCTTTACCAAATAGGTAGCCCACCGAAAAAGAAAACAGGCTATTGGTTAGTTTCGCTGTAGGATCCCCTGGCTGAGCTTCGCTATTATCCGCAATATTGGCCAAACCGGCATCGTAGTTAACACTTAAGGTCATGCCCGATTTCAAATCAACCCCTGCAATAAAATTAATTCCAAAATCAAACCTCTTTGCAATGCCTTTAGAAAAAAAATCTGCACTTGAATCTTCGAGATTTATTTTTCCAAACAGCCCGATACCAAACTGCGGCCCTGCACCTATAAAGAATGTACCACCTGTTTTTAAGGGTACTTTATATACAAAATTCAACGGTATATCAAGATAATATGGACGGAATTTTGCCGTTGTAGGATTCCCAAAACTTGGATCTAATGGGTCGGTATCAGTTGTTGTAAAATTGCTGCCTTTACCACTCAATAACAACTCTGGCCTGAAATCAATATTTTCAGCTATCGGAATAGCCGCAAAGCCTCCGATATGAAAGGAGGGGATTGTATTGCCATTTACAGATCCGTTATATCCATTGCCTTCTGCTGAAATTGTTTCATTGGCTAAATTCAAACCTCCTTTTATCCCAAACCTTGCCTGGGAAAAACTAATTAAAGAAACTACTGTGAGAAATAATACGGAAAAAATCTTTTTCATAATTTTTTATTTACGGTTATAAAATAAATATAATCAGAAAAAGGTAAGGCTGCTAAAATCACACTAATATTATTCAACCCATGCACCCAATATCTCATCCCCTACTACTTCTACATAAATATGTTCTTCCAGTGTAGTAGATAATGACAAGCCAACATAATCCACTTCAATCGGGAATGCTTTGTGGGTTCTTGATACCAATACAAGTGTTTGTATTTTTCGGGGATATTGTTCCAGTAAAGGTTTCAGGGCATATAAGGCTGTTTTGCCACTATTGGCAACATCGTCTATCAGTATAACTGTTTTGCCATTGAAATTAATTTCATTGCTTAATTCAATAACAGAAGGATGCTTTTTATCGAGGGTTAATTCTATTACTTCTATTTTCCCTTTAAAAACCTCTTTAATATAGGCAGCTATTTTATTTGCAATAACAAGCCCGTTATCCTTGATGCCAATCAGCACCAGTTCAGATTCATTATAATTATTTTCTACCACCTGCAATGCCATACGGCGGAGCTTTTTGGCAGCTACTTCCCCGGATAAAATATATTTCTTAGTGCTCATTCTTAGTTGATTATAAATTCCACAGCACGAATTTATGGCAATAATTCATTGCCGGTTAAAAAACTATTATTAAAGAGGTTTTTTGTATTGGAGGCTTGATATCCAGCGTATTTAGCCATCGTGTTTGCCCAATTTCACTCGCAGATTTACGGCAAAATATACTGCGTCGGCAGGTTTTACCCAAAATAATAATATAGTATAAGTTATAGTGTATGCTGTTGTAGTAGTTCTTCTAATAAAGAATGAATTTTACATCAGCAATAAGGGCAGAAAAACTCTTAAAAAACGAAACCTTAAATCCTATGTTTTTACTCCTACAAAAACCGGCTATTTCCATTACAGGTTCAATTGATTGCTTATCAGCCTTCAAAAAATTGATGGAATATGCCACAGAAGTAAAAAAAGAAAAACCAACCTATTCCAATTTTCCTGTTTCGAAAAGCCTTGTTTTATCTCTGAGAACCCTAAGAAATTTCTGCAGTTCCCCAATTACTCTATTGGGGAACTATTTTTAAATCCGTTGCCTATTAAAAATAAAATCCAACTTCTTTAAAAACCAATTAAACCCTAACAAAATGAATCAGTTTCAATTCTCTTTCCTCACCCCCGCAGAACAGCAAAACACTCTTTGGCAAAATGGTTTTGTTATGAGTATAAAAAAAGAAAAAAAGTTTGATTATGTACTTTATTGCCTTTACGATTTTTTTGTAGTGCTGAAGTATGAAGGCACTGAGATCAAAAACATCCGTAGTTTTAAAAGAGACCAACAAATACCTGTATCCTCCGCTGCACAAACATCTGTTGTAAACGATTCGCACAGCAGGATACAGCACCAGGAAAGGTATATTGTACATCGTTGTTAAGTACCCCCTCTTTTCATTTTTCGCTTCGTTCCTGAAAAATTAAAATTTAGAACACATTACCGGTTCTAATTTTTTTTTTATGCAAAAGCCTTGCTGTGAATTTGTAAAGCGATTTACTTTGTAATACTTAACTTAGTAAAACAAAGATTGCGTATGCACTTACTTCAGCAAGTACTGTTTATTATTGCGGCGTTTTTTGCCATTGGTTTCTTTACCAGAAATATCCGGCAAATACGCCGCAATATTTTATTAGGCAAGGCCGAAGATCGAAATGACAATAAAGCACAACGCTGGAAAAACGTTTTGCTATTAGCTTTCGGGCAAAAAAAAATGTTTCGTAATCCTTTGGTGGCCGTACTGCATTTTATTATTTATGCCGGCTTTATTATTATCAATATCGAAGTACTGGAAATTGTGCTGGACGGGATTCTTGGCACACACCGCTTTTTTGCAGCTGCACTTGGCAGGTTCTACCCTTTTGTAATTAATTTTTTCGAATTTTTGGCCGTTGGTGTATTAACTGTATGTATTATTTTTTTAGTGCGAAGAAATATCCTGCATATAAAACGTTTTATCAGTAAAGACCTTACTGGTTGGCCACGCAGCGATGCCAATTATATTTTATTGGCAGAAATAATCCTGATGTTATTATTCCTTACTATGAACACAGCAGACAGGGCTTTGCATTTACAAAGCTTTCATGGTTTTGAAAATACAGGACAGTATATTATATCGGGCCGTACAGCTTCTTTATTAATCAACATGCCTTCTACTACTTTATTGATGATAGAGCGAAGTTGCTGGTGGCTGCATATTCTTGGTATCCTTATTTTTTTAAACTATCTGCCATACAGTAAACATCTTCATATTTTATTGGCATTTCCAAATTCGTATTATGCCGGCTTAGATGTAAAAGGGAAAATGCACAATATGCCTGATGTACAGAACGAAGTAAAGTATATGATGCAACCGGAACTTGCACCAACAGGCGAAAGCGCTCCGCAACACTTTGGTGCTAAAGATGTGTTTGAATTAAGCTGGAAAAATTTACTGGATGCTTACAGTTGTACCGAATGTGGAAGATGCAGCGCTGCATGCCCTGCCAATCAAACCGGTAAGTTATTAAGTCCGCGTAAAATAATGATGTCAACACGAGACAGGTTGGAAGCTGTAGGAAAAAACATCAAGGTTAATGGGAGCTTTAAAGACGATGGAAAAAAATTATTGAACGATTATATAACTACCGAAGAATTGCGTGCCTGCACAACCTGCAATGCCTGTGTAGAAGAATGCCCTGTAAGCATTAACCCCCTTGAAATTATTATAGAACTGCGCCGCTCCTTAGTGATGGAAGACAGCAATGCGCCACAGGAATGGAATGCGATGTTTAGTAATATTGAAAACAATTTTGCTCCCTGGAAATTCAGTCCCGACGACAGAGATAAATGGACTAAGGAGCTACGTTAAAACCCTGCTCATTTTTCTTTTCTTGTATAACAATCCGCCCATTGTGAAGTTTGTTACCTATAGATGTATTTTCAATCTTCATTTTCCTCTAAGAACCAGTAGGGACAATAGTTATGGCGAATCCTATACTTAATACTTCCTATATTGAACAAGCCAGTTTTTATACAATTAAATGTTCAGCAACAATTGAATATTTGAGAATCAGGTTTTGTAATTGGGCTACGAAAGGATAATAAGTTTCGTACGTGAGGTATTCACAGGATGATTTTTTTGTGGAGGAGCAATATGGCATAAACTTTATTAATAAAATTCAATGTTTTAACGATCCAAAACGTTTGGAATTATGTATTCCGAATTTGAGGCATAAACGGGTTTCTTACTGAAAATCAATCCGTTATATTTTAAACCCGGTTTCTTGCCAAAAACGCTGCCAATTAGCGCCCATAGCCTTTCTTCAACGGTTTTATTTCATTTTTACAGATTTATAGCAAACTTATTAATATAGTTCAATTATTAGTGAATGGTGCTGTAGTATAACTTCTATAAAAAGGAGAATTTTACATCAGCAAATAACAATTACATTATTTGCGAAAACGAAACGAAACCTTAAAACCTTATGTCCTTCTTACTACCAATACAATCAATTATTGCCGGCAAGTCTGCCATAAGGTTATTTTATTTTCCTTACACTGAAAACAATACCTCAAACAATCATACAGCATCAGGTACCAACACTACAGGAAAAATCCAATCCATCCATATCCAATTAATCCGTATCCAACAGAACACTATTGCAACAGACCTTAAAAACCAAACAGCCTATTTCCAAATCCAAACAAAAACCATCCAGGCTATCCGTATCCAATTGAACCCTACCGGTAAAAATCCAATCCGTTGCAACAACTATGAAAAACCAAATGCCGTTTACCAAAAAAACCAAACAAGAGAAAACCAAATCCAACGAAAAACCATCCAGTACTTCCGTATCCAAATGAAACCGTTTGAAAAACCAACATCCAATTACAGGAACACCTATGAAAGCCTAAGAAGAAAGTTCCAAATCCAAAGAAAAACCACCCGTACAGGCCTATTGAAAACAAGTACAAAAATCCAGTATCCGGATTGTGTCTCTGTACAAAGATGCAATCCGGTATATACTGAAATCAGAACCGGAGAATTATTAAGTACGCTTAAAAAAACAATGCTGATATCCATTGAGCTTTTTCGCAGGCGATTTTTGAATGCTGGTGAAAATAATTTTTCAACAGCCGTTTAAAACGCTTGAGCAAGCTATAAAAGATAAAAGCTCCAACCGATTCATTCTGAAAAATGAATAACCAATATCCAATTAAAACCTAAATCCTAAAACCATGAAACAAGTTGAATTCAAACTCCTGTCGAAGGAACAACAACAGGAAGCTCTTTGGCAAAACGGCTTTGTTATCGGCTCCAGAAAAGATAAAAAGTTTGCCTACTCTCTTTATGCGCTGGAAGATTTTTTAGTAGAAATACAATACGAAGATGCTTCCATCAAAAACATTGAGTGCTACAGAGGTACACAACACTTATCCAAGTATCCTTCCCTTTCGCCGGTAAAAAAACCGGGATTCCGTGGTATATAAACGCAACCGCTATTATGCCATGTAACCTAAAAACGATTATTACTTTATTTAAAAAACATCAAATCCTATATCATGAAACAAATTGAATTTGATCACTTCAGCCCCAAAGACCAACAGGCAATTGTTTGGCAACACGGCCTTCTTATAGGCCTTAGAAAAGATGCTAAATACGGTTATGTATTATATAGCTTAGGCAATTTTTTGGTAGAATTGCAATATGAAGGATTTTTACTTATAAAGGTACACAGCCGCACCTGGCAACAACAATCGGAAAAATCTGCTGCATCCAAATCAGCTTTAAGCGAAACTTGTACGCTGGCAAGGCCGCAATTGCAATTTTTAATACAGCTCAATTAATTATTCCCTATTGCGCTGACAAGAAATTTCTTTTTAACGGGAGGTGTGTTAATATAAATTTGTATGTTTGGTTTTTAGATTACCACTTACAAAAATCAACTATGACCCCGTTAGTAGGAATAATTATGGGAAGCGAAAGCGACCTTGAAATAATGAAAGGAGCTGCAGAAATGCTTCGCCAGTTTGAAGTAGAACCTGAACTTTCTATCGTATCTGCCCACAGAACCCCAAAACGCCTTATGGAGTATGCAAAAGCTGCTAAAGGCCGCGGTATAAAAGTAATTATTGCAGGTGCCGGTGGCGCTGCTCATTTGCCGGGCATGGTGGCTGCACAAACTGTGTTACCGGTAATTGGCGTACCGGTTAAATCATCCAACTCAATTGATGGCTGGGATTCTATCTTATCTATTTTACAAATGCCTTATGGTGTACCGGTTGCTACTGTTGCATTAAACGGCGCAAAAAATGCCGGCATCTTAGCTGCGCAGATTTTAGCATTGCATGATACTTCTATTGCTGCTAAATTAGAAGCTTACAAAGAATACTTAGATGACATTGTAATGGAAAGCGTGAAGAACGTAAAGAAGCTTGGTTTTACAAACGAGTTTGACCAGTAGTTTTTATGTGAATGGTGAATTGTCAATAGTGAAACGTTTATAGAGTATAATAATCCAATAATATTTCACTATTGACAATTCACCATTCACACTATCTTAATCACACCCACGTTCTTCTTTCAATATTGCAAATTTTTGTTCAAACGTGAGGGAATTATCGTACACTTTTTGGATAAAGCCTTTGCCATATTTGGCATAATATACCAGGATATTATCTACTCTCTCCTGCAAACTATCACCGGGAAATAATTGTGTTTTCAGTTTATGCAGATGCCGTTGCTCGGCTTCAAATTTTTTCTTTTCTGCCCGCAACATTTTCTTTTCCAGTGCTTCTATTTTCTTCAAAGCCTGTGTACGCAAGGCTTCTGTGTGTTGCTGCAATGTAACATCTACAGCGCCGGAAATATTTTTTAATTGCTGATAGAGTTCAGCAACCTGTTGCTTTTCTTTTTTTAAACTTAATTGAACCTTGCTATCCCTTTGCACCAGTTCATTTATTAAATCCATTTCTTTTTTAAACAAGTCCTGAATATTGAATTTCAATTCTTCGGCCTGCCTTAATCTGTCTTTACAAACATTTACAAATGAATTGCGCAGTATCAGCATTGGATAAGGAATATTTACTGCTTCAAAAACTTTTTTCAATTCAAGCCAATATGCCAACTCGCCGCCGCCGCCAACAAAAACAATATTTGGCAAAATCAATTCCTGAAACACCGGCCGCAAAATCACATTAGGACTAATATATTCGGGATGCTTCTTTAATTCATTTAAGAACTCAGTTGCCTTATACTTTGTGCTTTGTACTTTGTACCCACCTTCTATGTTTTCGATTCGTTCTCTTTTATCATCTTTAAGATGGAATAAATTTATTTCCCGGCCGCTTGCCTGTACTTTATACTCAGCAGGAAAGTTTTGCATGGTAGCTTCTACTGCCGTGTGCGAAAACCCTTCCTCTAATTCTTTTTCAACTATCGGAATAAATTTTCTTTTTAAAGAAGCATTATCGGGCAATAAAGTAATCAGTCCATACGATGCGAATAATTCATTTACAAATTGAAAGGTTGCCTGCTCAATAGTACTATTTTCTTTGTAGCATTTTTTTATTGTTGCAATAATTTCATTGCCTAAAGGATATACCTGCAATTGTCTTTCCACCGCTTCCATCAACTTCATGAAAGCCTTATCTATCTTCATTCTTCCAACTGCACCAGTCTGGTTTGTTTTCCATTCATACTTTATACCGTTGATACTTATAAAGCCTAATTCATCCAGGTCTGCATCTTCGCTACCCATATAATATACGGGCACAAATTTGTGCTCAGGCAATTGCTTGTCAAGCTCTGCAGCAATTTTTATTACATGCAGTATTTTATAAATAAAAAATAAAGGACCTGTAAAAATATTCGGCTGATGCGCCGTGCAGATCGTAAATGTATTTACGTTTTTTAAATTTTGAAGATTCGTTTTTTGCTTATCGGTAAGCTGGATGGCTTTATATTGTTCTTCTAAAACCGAAACCAGTAAAGGACGGTCTGTATCAAATTTTTTCCGGTTGAGAATAGCTGCTTTTATTCCTTCAATAGAAACAGGATAATTATAAAACGGTTGTAATGATTGATTTCCTGAAACATAATCACCCGCCATCTTTGAAAAATATCCGGTTGATTGGTAGTTAATAAACTCAGTAGAAAAATTCATGCAGCTATATTTGTCTGAACTATAATTTATTTGATTAAATGATTAGCATGATTTAAAGCTTTCCTCATCAGCAAATTAGCAGATTATCAAATTAGCTCATTGCTCACACTACTTCGCCTTCAATATCGTAATCGTAAGCTTTGATTATTTTTACGTTTACAAAATCACCAATAGTTAGTTTTTTACTGCTTTTAATGATTACTTCATTATCCACTTCTACACTATCAAATTCTGTACGCCCCAAATAACGCCCAGCTTCTTTTTTATCGATTATTACCTTAAATGTTTTGCCTACTTTCTCCTGGTTTTTTTCCAGGCTTATTTCCTGCTGCACTTCCATTATCTCCTGCGCCCTTATTTCCTTTTCTTCTGCAGGGATTTCATCTTTCATATTATACGCTCCTGTTCCCTCTTCATGGCTGTAGGTAAAAATTCCTACCCTATCAAAACGCATTTTTTGCAAAAAGGTTTTCAATTCTTCTACATCTTTTTCAGTTTCTCCCGGAAAACCGGCAATTAATGTTGTACGCAAACATATATCGGGTATGCGTAAACGAATATTGCCAATTAAATCTTCCATCTCTTCACGGGTTATCTGGCGCTTCATTAAATCCAACACATTATTGGCAGCATGCTGCAATGGCATATCCAGATAATTACAAATATTGTCCCGCTCTTTTATTGCATCGATAATCTCCATCGGAAATTTAGATGGATAAGCATAATGCAAACGGATCCATTCCAATCCTTCTACATCAGCTAATGCATGCAATAATTTAGGTAGTTCTCTTTTTTTATAAATGTCCAACCCGTAATAAGTAAGCTCCTGTGCAATCAGCATTACTTCTTTCACGCCTCTTTGCACAAGGCGTTTAGCCTCGTCCACCAACGATTCTATCGGACGGCTTACATGTTGCCCACGCATTAATGGTATCGCACAAAAGGTACAGGTACGGTTACAGCCTTCACTTATTTTCATGTAAGCATAATGGCTTGGTGTACTTAATAAACGTTCGCCTATTAAATCTGCTTTGTAATCAGCATTGAACTGCTTCAATATCAGCGGCAATTCCATCGTGCCGAAATACGCATCTACTTCCGGTATTTCCTGCTCCAGATTATTTTTATACCGTTCGCTCAGGCATCCTGTTACATATACTTTATCCAGCTTGCCCTTACGTTTTAATTCTACCTGTTCCAGGATAGTATTTACACTTTCTTCCTTGGCTTTCTCAATAAAGCCACAGGTGTTTACAATAACAATATTATGGTCGAGCTTACGGTTTTCATGTGTTACATCAAAATCGTTGGCTGCCAGTTGGCCGCTTAGCACTTCGCTATCTACCATATTCTTACTACAGCCAAGTGTAATAATATTGACCTTGTCCCGGGATAATTTTTTTGTCTTCATAATTTAAACGAGTGCAAAGGTAGCCTAAAAAACAGGGATAGTAAATGTTTGAAAAAACCAAAATAATGTATTCTCATTCAAAAAGAAACGGATTAATTGAAAAAATGTACAATTTAAATCCTCAAATAGTGCCTTTTTTATATACATTTCAATAAATTCGCATAGAGAAAATTATGTCGATGGTAAAAAGGCTGTTGCTATCTATACTCTTATTACAACTTATACTCAACCTAAATGCTCAAACTACCAACAAAATTGTTGGACTAGTAAAAGGTACGGACGGCAGGGCTGTTAATGCAGCGACCATACGATTGTTCGGGGAAGATTCCACCCTTATCAAAACAAAAATTTGCGACACAAAAGGCTATTACGAAATATCTATTTCCAAAGAAGGGAGCTTTTACATTGTGGCATCCTGTTCGGGATATGGGAATACATATTCTCCCAATTTTACGATCGCTAAAAATGGCGGAGATTTTACTGTACCTACTATTCTGCTAAGCCATGATACCAATGAAATGCAGGAGGTAATTGTATCAGGCAATTATACCAAGCCAATGGTACAGGTTGAAGCAGGCAAAACAATTATAAATGTTGCAAACAGCATAAATGCTACCGGCAGTAATGCCTTTGAGCTACTTCAAAAATCTCCCGGCGTAACTACCGATAAAGATGACAATATAACTGTAAAAGGGAAAAACGGCGTACGTATCTATATTGATGGAAGGCCTACACAAATGAGTAATGATGATTTGCCGATGTACCTGCGTTCAATTAATTCGGCAGATATAGAATCGATTGAAATTATTAGCAGCCCCTCTGCACAATATGATGCAGCAGGCAATGCCGGCATTATCAATATCAAATTTAAAAAGAATAATAAAACGGGTTTAAACGGTTCTGTTTCGCTGGGGTTAATGTATGGCAAAACTTTTAAAACACCTGAATCATTTAGTTTTAATTACAGGAATAAGAAGATTAACTTTTTTGCCAACTACAGTTTTAACTGGGGCACAAGACAGGAGAACCTTTTTATATTTCGTAACCAAAGCGATACTACCTATAACCAAACAAACCAGCGCAATATTACAAGCACCGTCAATAATATTAAAACCGGCCTTGATTATTATGTAAGCAAAAAATCTACGATTGGTTTTATTGCTACCGCTAATTTCAATAAAAACACGGATGCTGCAGATGGCTTTACACTTATCGGCCCTATTGGAGCAGCTCCTGTTGATAGTCTGCATGCCCAAAACATAATGCCGGGTAATATTAAAAACATTGATTACAATATTAATTATCGCTTTGCCGATACAATGGGGCATGAGCTTGCATTTGATGCTGATTATGGTTTATACAAAAACGACAAAACAAGCGACCAGCCCAATTGGTATTACAATATCTCTCCTTATGCATTTTTGTATGATAATATATACAACAATAACACCAGCATAGACATCAATATCTATACAGCTAAACTGGATTATAGCACCCCCTTTAAAAAAGGTAAGCTGGAATTGGGCGGTAAAACCAGTTATGTAACTACAGGCAATATTTATAATGTATATAATGTTACCAATTCGATGTCGGTATTCGATCCTACACAAAGCAATAATTTTAAGTATAAGGAAAATGTAAATGCACTGTATGTAAACTATAACAGACCCATTAATAAAAAATGGACAGTCCAGGGAGGTTTGCGTGTAGAAAACACTGTTAGCAACGGACAATTAACCAGATACTATTCCATGTCGATGCCGGATGATAGTGTGAAGCATAACTATACCGATTTTTTCCCGGCAGCCTCTGTTACCTATGTGGCCAATGAAAACAATACTTTTAACTTAACGTTCAGCCGTCGTATAGATAGGCCCAATTATAAATACCTCAACCCTTTTGAAACCAGAATAGACGAGCTGACCTATGAAAAAGGGAATGCATTTTTACTGCCTCAATATACCAACAGTGTTGAACTGTCGCATACCTTTAAGAACAGGTTTATTACTACCATTAGTTTCAGCCATGTAACCGATCTTAGTGCCCAGATAATAGATACGATTGGAAAGTCGGCCAGCTATCTTACACCTGAAAATCTGGCCAGCCAAAATATTGTCAACCTTAATTTTTCATTGCCTTTCAAGATTACCAAATGGTGGAACATCTTTACAAACCTAAATGGTTACTATAGCATTTATAAGGGCAATATAAATGCTGCAATGATTAACCTCAGTGTTACTTCCTATTCATTGTATATGGAACAAACCTTTTCTTTCCTGAGTAATTATACTGCAGAGATTACAGGTTATTATGATGGTCCGTCTGTTTGGGAAGGAACCTTTAAAAGTACTCCAATCGGCGGCATGGATATTGGAATACAGCGCAAGCTGTTAAAAAACAAAGCTTCTATTAAGCTAAGCTGCAGCGATTTGTTTAACAGTATGCATTGGCGTGGCATTAGCAATTACAACGGGGCTTATGTAAATGCAAGCGGCAATTGGGAAAGCCATTTAATCAAGCTCAACTTCACTTACCACTTTGGTAATTCGCAAATCAGCCAATCACAGCATCATACCGCAAGTGAAGATGAAAATAAACGCACCAGCTCGTCGGGAGGATTAGGGGGATCGTAGTAATGGATACTGGATGCTGGATGCTGGATGCTGGATGCTGGATGCTGGATAAAGCAACCGGTAAGCTGCATTGGGATTTAGTATCCAGTATCTAATAGTATCCAGCATCCAGCATCAGCTACTCATTTCTTTATTGCCTTCAAATCAGCAAGCAAAGCTGCCATATCAAAACCAGCAGGTGTTTTATCTTTCTTTAAAAAATCGGGACTTATAATTGCGTACGATTCATCGCAATAAGTGTCCCAAAAACTCCAGGTCATTTTTTTTAATATTCCCCATGTTACTATGGTTAGCCCTTTGCTATCATATGCTACTACCGGTACTGCATGGCCGCCCCATGAGCCTGGCGCACCTGTGCCTGTAGCACCTCCGGGTGGTACCGACCATACAGTCTGCCCTTGTGCAGAAGTAGGAAGTGCAAGCCCTATATAACATCCGCCAAAAAGATAAACTGCTTCCTGTACATGATTGTGATTACTTGGTTCCAATCCGGCATACGCAGTTATTTTATGCCCCGCTATTCCTTTTTTGCGCCAATAGTTTAATACATCCGTTTCTACAGCACCGTTATCGCCGGTTCCAGTTTTAGGGTTATAGCCTGTTATGGCAGAGTAGGCTTTTACAATATCTGCATCGGATGGCGTGTATTCGTTTCCGTTAGCTGCTGTCCATTCCATTATTAAATGTCCTGCTGCTGCACAGGTGCAATCGCCAATGGTATCATTTTTCATCATCCCCCATTTTTTTATTTTAGTAGCCCAGCTATACGCCGCAGGAACAGGTGGAAGTGCTGCCGTGTAATTAGCAAATTGCAAGGTGCGTACATCGTGCCTTGGAGCTTGTTTGCCAAGCCTTATGGAAGCAGTTTTTGTTTTGGTAGTAGCCATGATCGAGATGATTTTAGTTTTTTAAAAATTATATCAAAATTCAATGCTGTACAATTCTAAGTAAAATACCAAAAAGCTACAACTGTATTTTCACCTTTTATGGCTTGGTGTTTTCGCATTGGCTTCGCTTCTTTTGGAGATTTAACACAGGCTTAATATACCAATGCGCTCTTCAACGCAATTTTGCAACAGTTAATAATATATTCATTTGTCAACACCCGAAAGCACTCTCTCTTCAAAAAACTTTGGAAGAAATTTTTATTGGGGCGTAGCTATGTCTGCCGCACAAAACGAAGGCGCTGCCGGCTTGTATGGCCGCGGACATTCGATCTGGGACACTTTTGCACGTAGTGGAAGCAAGATAAAGGGCAAGCATAAGCCGACTGTTGCCTGCGATTTTTATCATCGGTATAAAGATGATTTATTACTCACAAAAGCACTTGGATTTAACACATTTCGATTTTCTATTTCGTGGAGCCGTATTTTGCCGGATGGCACAGGAAAAATAAATAAGGAAGGAATCGATTTTTATCATCGGGTAATTGATGAATGTATTAAACTGGATATAACTCCTTTTATAACATTGTATCATTGGGACTTACCACATGAATTAGAAAAGAATGGAGGCTGGACAAATTACTTTGTCAATAAATGGTTCAACCGTTTTGTAACGGTTTGTGCTGAAGCCTATGGCAGCAAAGTAAAAAACTGGATTATATTAAATGAACCATTTGGATTTACCTCTTTAGGCTATATGCTGGGCATTCATGCACCTGGCAAAAAGGGATTCGATAATTTTTTTCCGGCAGTTCATCATGCAGCATTGGCACAGGCAGATGGAGGACGCATCATTCGCAGTTTGGTAGAGGATGCTCATATTGGCACTACGTTTTCTTTGTCCGAAATTGTTCCTTACTCCGACAAAGAACAAGATATACTGGCTGCAAAGCGTATTGATTTATTAATGAACCGCTTGTTTATAGAACCTGCGCTGGGCAAAGGTTTTCCAAGAGATGATGCATTTAAATTAACAGAGAAAATGCACATGTACAATAAAGAATGGAAATATGTTGAGCGCTTAACTTTTGACTTCGACTTTATTGGTGTGCAATATTATTTTCCATTGGTGGTTCGTTATAATAGTATGATACCGGTTATACAGGCATCAGAGGTGAAAGCAAAAAAACGTGGTGTGCCGCATACCGGAATGGGTTGGGAAATTAACCCGGATAGTTTTTATCGGATGATAAAAAGAATATGGGAGTATGATGGTGTGAAAGAAATTATCATTACTGAAAACGGTTCCTATTTTAAAGATGAATTAAAAAAGGGGACTATCAACGATATACAACGTATCAATTATTACGAACAACATTTACAAGCTGTATTAAAAGCAAAAAAAGAAGGGGTAAATATTAAAGGCTATTTTGCCTGGACATTGACCGACAACTTTGAATGGGCAGAAGGAAACAATGCACGCTTTGGTTTGGTGCATGTTGATTTTGAAACACAATTGCGGACGGTAAAGAATTCAGGTTATTGGTTTAGGGATTTTCTTGCTTGATTACACGAATTGAATCGAATTACACGAATTAAAATTTCAGTTTCGCAATTCGTTTAATCAGTAAAAATTAGTGTGCTATTTATTACTTAAAACCTAAAATAAACAAACAATCTCCCAAAGTTCTTACTATCATTTTCCATACGATGGTATTTTGCTTTGATATGTGGTTGTTGTAAAAAGCGTTGTACTTTTTTCTTTAATTGTCCGCTGCCCTTGCCGGGGATGATTTCTATTTCGGTTATTTTTTTAGAGATGGCTTCTTCAAAGGCATTGTGCAATGCTTTATCAATTGCATTGCTGTTGTTGTAGATATCGTGCAGGTCAACTTTAATTTTTGCCACTTCTTTTAATTGAAAATTGATAATGGATAATTTACAATTATTAGCTTTCTGTTAATTTGATTCCTGTTTTTTCAAAACTAATTTTTCGCTGTTTGTACAAATTACCTGTTGTCATTTTGAATGTTTTTTTGCTCATTCCAAAATAATCATAAATCTCATCGGGAGAGCTTTTATCATTGTAAGGAAGATAACCATTATTCTCACTTAACAAACGCAACACTTTGGTGGTTTCATCCTCAACCCTTGTGTAGCCTGGTTTTCCGGCAGCAAGGTCAATTTTATTTTCGTCGGTTGATATTTTTTTAATGAAGCCTTTAAATTTATCGCCTACCATTATGTTGCGGTAAATTTCGTTGAAATGCAATACGCCGGTATGTTTGTTATTGATGATACAAACATAACCAATATCAGTACGGCGATATACCGTTAAATCAACAACTTCCAATTCTTTAACGGTAAGTTCCCGATTGCTTAACCCAAATTCTATTTTCTCTGTAGCAGCAATTCTTCCCGTCTGTTCATCAATATATATCTGCACTAAATAATCTCCTCCAGAACGCATTCCCATCAATTGCTTTGACTTCGGTACAAATATATCCTTCATCAACCCCAAGTCTAAAAATGCGCCTTGTGGTGTTATGTTTACAGCTCTTAGTTTTACAATATCGCCAACAATACCCAATGGCTTTTGTGTTGTCGCAATCAATCGCTCATCGCCATCATGATATAAAAACACTTCTACTTCATCCTCAATTTTTATTCCTTCGGGCATAAAACGTTTCGGCAATAAAATACCTTCTTTGCCATCATCCAGATAAACGCCAAAGTCAACCATACGGATAACTTTCATTGTATTGTATTCTCCAACTCTAATCATGTATTAAGTATTAAGTAGTAAGTATTAAGTATTATGTATCGCTTTGGTTTTTGATTTTAGTATGCTGCTTTTTAGAAGTTTAATCATTTCAATTGCATCCGCATTAATAGAATCAAATTGAATTTGATTGATGTAATGTGCAGCAAATAATAATTCAATCCAATAAAGTGTTTCGTCTGTTTCTTTTTGTGCAATGGAAAGTTTATGTATAAAATCTTTTGTGCTTTCGCCGTTAAAAGCTTCTCTGGTATTGGCTCCTACAGAAGTACCGCTTCTTAATAACTGTTTACTCAAAACAAATTCCTTGCAGTCTTTTTGTAAAAACTGAGATAATTTTACAATCCTAAGTGCGAAAGAAAATGATTTTTCTTTTAAAATACTTGATTTCATACAAACGAATTAAAATGTAATAAATAAATAATTCAATACAATTTAAAACATTCCTACTAATGACAGGAATATCAGGCACCACATAATACTTAATACCTAATACTTAATACTTACGACGTAGTATGAAACAACCCATCAACGAATTGTTTTTTATCGAACACCAGCAAATCTTCCGCTTTTTCTCCAACACCAATAAACTTTACAGGAATTTTAAATTGATTGGCTATTGCTAATACTACACCGCCTTTTGCAGTGCCATCTAATTTTGTAATGGTTAATGCTGTTACATCTGTAGCGGCAGTAAAATGTTTTGCCTGTTCCAATGCATTTTGCCCGGTGCTGCCATCCAATACCAGCATTACTTCGTGCGGTGCATCGGGTACGGCTTTTTGTATTACTCTTTTTATCTTGCTCAGCTCTTCCATCAAATGCGCTTTGTTATGCAAGCGACCTGCTGTATCAATTAAGATGATATCTGAACCTCTTGCTACACCACTTATTACTGTATCATAAGCCACAGAAGCCGGATCACTGCCCATTTCTTTTTTTACGATGGGCACATTTACACGTTCACTCCATACGGTTAATTGTTCTACTGCTGCAGCCCTGAACGTATCAGCCGCTCCTAATAAAACAGATTTGCCGGCTTTAGAAAAATTATAAGCAAGCTTTCCGATTGTTGTTGTTTTACCAACTCCGTTTACGCCCACTACCAATACAATATGTGGCTTATGCCCTTTTGGCAATTCATAATTTTCGTAACTCGTATCCTGCGGAGCTGTTATTAATATATCCTGTATTTCGCTTTTTAAAATAGAATTGAGTTCGCTTGTATTTAAGTATTTATCTTTCGCTACTCTTTTTTCAATGCGCTCAATTATTTCTACCGTTGTTTCAATCCCTACATCGGCACTAACCAAGGCATCTTCCAGGTTATCCAATACTTCTTCATCCACCGTGCTTTTGCCGGCAATAGCTTTCGTTATCTTGCTAAAAAATCCTTCCCGGGTTTTTTGCAGTCCCTGGTCTAAGGTTTCCTGCTGTTGTTTTTTCCCGAAAAGCTTGTCAAATAATCCCATGTAATCAAGTATTAAGTAGTAGGTAATAAGTATTAAGTTACAAACTTATTATACAGAACCAATTATTTCAAAATAAAGAAAGCTGTTCCGAGGTGAGTCAGAACAGCTTTATATAAATTCTTTACACGAATTATACGTTGCTAGCTAAGTAATCTTTTACTTTGTCTTTGTGTACAATAGACTCTTTAAAAGTGTAAGCGCCGGTTTTAGCACTACGTACCGGACGAATTACTTTTGTCCAGTTCTTTGCCTCTGCGGCTGCTTTCGCATCCTTAATTTTCGCGTTCTTTGAAGCTGCTTTTGCCATGATATTTCAATTTGCTAATGTGCTAATTAGCTAATTTGCTAATTAAAAATTTGTTAGAGTTTTTGCCATCATAAAATGTGTTTCCATCTGAAAAATTAGCAGATTAGCACATTATCGGATTAGCTAATTACTTAATCTCTTTATGAACAGTTACTTTTTTCATTCTTGGATTATACTTCTTAAGCTCTAAACGCTCAGCAGTATTTTTCTTATTCTTGGTAGTTATATACCGGCTGGTACCAGGTAAACCACTGGTTTTATGCTCTGTGCATTCCAATATAACCTGAACCCTGTTGCCTTTCTTTGCCATTGTTATCTAAAATTAAAATGTATTAAATTTTTTCTCCTGCCGCACGTAAACCTTTTACTACAGACAATAAACCATTTTTATTGATCGTACGGATAGCTTCAGAGGATACCTTTAAGGTAACCCATTTGTCTTCTTCCGCTAAAAAATAGCGCTTTGTCTGCAAATTTGGTAAAAACCTGCGTTTGGTTTTAATGTTTGAATGAGAAACCTTATTTCCTGTGATAGGTTTCTTCCCGGTTACCTGACATACTCTAGCCATTGTGTACAAAAATTTTGGACGGCAAAGGTAGTGAT